>Ga0209475_10000747_pt1 | contig 53007 bp, 49 predicted proteins | sample tdDd471_FD_187128 | JGI IMG/M metagenome (GOLD analysis project Ga0209475, IMG submission 187128) | Marine sediment microbial communities from the Atlantic coast under amendment with organic carbon and nitrate - tdDd47.1 (SPAdes)... | ecosystem: Environmental > Aquatic > Marine > Coastal >... | reverse complement strand
AGTGTTCTGTTTTGTCTTCTGCTCCAGCCGCTTCTCTTCGGACTTGATCATCAATGGTGTTGATTTTGAGCAACAAAGTTATCACGCATATCCGCCACCCACTGGTATCTCGTACTTGTCTCATAGACCAGGGCTTTTGCAATGATGCGGTCCAGCCCTGAGGTCGGTAGTTGTTCATGGTGGGCGACGGCCCCGGCAATTCGCTCTTTTGTTTTGAGTCATGCCTGCTTTGAACGTGGTTTGCTTATATGGGGGAAATTGCCTGTGTAGACAATAAAAAGCATCACCCCAAGCCAGTAGAGATCACTGCGTGGATCTCCCCGCCGGCCGTTAATCTGTTCCGGGGCAATATATCTGAAATCACCCTGTGGTCCCATACCTGAATCAAAAATAGTACCGGGTAGTTTGCGTGAGTGAGCAAAACCCAGGTCAACTAGTACTGGCGAAAATTCTTTGGTAATGAAAATATTGTCAAGTCGAAGACCATGGTGAACATTCTCATTCGGTGATAAGTAATCGCTTTCTTCGGGGCTTCTAAAAGTGGTCATTTCCAACCAGAGCTACTTGATCTAGTGCTTCAAAACAACTCTTTCAAGGTGGCTTTTTTAAATTATTTGTTGCCGATACCAATAATCGGCAACAAATAAAAACGATCATACACTACCGTTTTTGACAACAACAATCCGCAGCAGGTGGTCCTCATGCCTGCACGTTCATTAAAGACCCCTAGTATTAGAGCCAGCGGTCATCTTACAAAGGAAGAGTATGTATACGCCCAGATATAGACCTATTTGGTGATAGCGTATTTGATCTCTGTATTTGTTTTTGATATCTGAATACGCCGATTGACCAGTAAGTTTCTGATCATTCTCTGCTCGGATTTTTTCCCTGAATCAATATGTTAAGATTGCCAGAGCGAAACCAAAACAGCGGAATTTGAAACTTGACCTTGTTCCTGTATATGAACCAGTCTGTTTTCTTAGAAAGGACTCATTCAGCGATTCATAATCGATGGAACTCTGTTAGGCTTGGTGGGCTATTGCAGGGAGCTATCATACGCAGAATTATGAAAGGCAATTGTCCGGTCAAATCCCAATTCCGGAAGAAAATGTCATACTGAATTTACATTTTTAAAATTATTCAGCTTTGGAGCGATATTCAGCTGCGGTAATATGGCGCCTGCGCATAATTTTCTGCAGAGCTGTTCTGGTAAGACCTGAAATTTCTGCTGCCTGGGAGACATTTCCTCCGGTCTCCTTCAGCAATCTCATGACATACTTAATGGTAAAATCGTCAACGACCTGTTCCTTGGCCACTTTGTACTCAATTATTTCCTTTTCTTCTTCTAGATCATCTGTTTTAGAATTTTGACCTGTTCCCCTGACTGGAATATCAATGATCTGCAGATCTGCCACACCAATGACATCCGACATACAGAACATCACTGCCCGGCGGACAACATTTTGCAGTTCACGGACATTACCGGGCCAGGTTCGCTGCATCAGTACATTAAGCGCCTGTTGGTCAAAGCGTTTCTCTGGGAGGTCGAGTTCATGGCAGACCTGAGAAGTAAAATGATTGACGAGCAGAGGTATGTCGTCGATAATTTCGCTGAGTGATGGTGTCCTGAGAGAGACCACATTGAGACGGTAAAAAAGGTCCTCACGAAATTTTCGCTGCCGTATCATCTTTTCTAGATCGAGGTTGGTAAGGGCTGTCACCCGAACATCGATTTTTTTAGTCTTGCTGGCCCCCAGTGGTTTGATCTCCTGCTCCTGGAGCACTCGGAGCAGTTTACTTTGCACTGTTCTCGGAATGTCACCGATTTCATCCAGACAGATAGTGCCTCCATCTGCCTCAGCAAAAAGACCGGTCTGATCATGGTTGGCATCGGTAAAAGCACCGCGGACGTGGCCAAAAAGTTCGCTTTCAAGAAGGTGCTCTGGAATGGCCGGGCAGTTGACCATGATTAATGGCTTGTCGCGACGGGCACTTAGGTTATGGAGGGCTCGTGCGGTCAGTTCCTTTCCTGTTCCAGACTCTCCTCGCACCAGGGTGGTGTAGTTTGATCGAGCAACCGTGCGAAGCTGGCTGAGAAAATTACGCATCGGCTCAGATTGACCTATAAAATCGGTTAATCCAGCCAGGTCACCAACCTTTTGTTTTAAAATATAATTTTCCTGTATTAAGCGTTTTCGTTCAATACCTTTGCGGATTATCCGACATATCGAATCTTTATTAAAAGGTTTGCTGATAAAGTCATAGGCGCCAAGTTTAATAGCTTCCACAGCTGTTTCAATGCTGCCGAATCCAGTCATCATGATAACTGTAAGCCAGGGAGCTGTTGTGCTGAGTTGCTTGAGGAGTTCCAGACCACTCATGCCGGGCATTTTGATATCGAGCAGCAGGAGGTCAACAGAGAACTCCTTGATCTGCAGCAGGCCACTCTCAGCATCAGCTGCGGTGAGGATATCAAGTTCATCGAAGTTCCGGCTCAACATCCTTTTGAGCCCATTTCGCATGTCCTGTTCATCATCGATTATGAGTAGACAATCCTTAGCCATGAGTATCCTCTTGGGTGTGGAGTGTTATGGTAAAACGTGACCCCTTACCGGGCATGCTTTCCATAGAGATCTCTCCATTGTGATCTTCGATGATACCATAACTTACCGATAACCCAAGGCCAGTACCCTTTCCGGGGTCCTTGGTCGTGAAAAAAGGATCAAATATTTTGTCAGCCGTTTCGGGTGGCACCCCACAGCCGTTATCATCCACGGTAAGAGTGACCAATTGATTCTCTTTATCATACCTGGTCGTCAGTAAAATATAGCCATCTTCATCTATAGCATGAGCACTGTTGAGGAGCAGGTTGAAAAAAACCTGTTTCATTTTATCTACATCCACATTGATCATCGGGATTGTGTTATCAAGTTCAAGGTCAACAGTGATGTTTTGTTGTTGGAACTGATTTGCGGCAATTTGCACAACGTCCTGAATGATCTGATTTATAGAAGAGAGCTCTTTTATTGATTTATGCTGGCGGGCAAAATTAAGCAGGTCGGCGATAATAGTCCGGCAGTTACCTGCATGTTTTTCAATAGTATCAAGATCGGCCCTGGCTTCTTCAGATAAACTTGGATCATCTTTGATAAGATCTATGTGGCAGAGGATAACCCCAAGTGGATTATTTATCTCATGAGCCACGCCGGCAGCAAGCTGACCCATAGAAACAATTTTTTCAGTTTGTTGTATTTTTTGTTCCAGTCGTTTTTGTTCGGTTATATCTTTAACGTAACAGACAATGCTGTCCGTCTTGCCCTGTTCATCGTGGATAGGATAAAAATAGATCAGGAATATTTCACCACTTTCCATATTCATCTGGCGACTTATAGGAGTATCGGGGATAGAAACAAGAATATCACCACACTCAATCAATGGACAGAGTCCTTTAAAGGGAAGGGAGGTGATAGAGTGCTTCAAAACCTGATCCAGAGTAATAGAGTAGCGATCGAGAAAGGCCTTATTGACATTTTTGATCTTTCCCCGGATGTCGATCAGGACCACCGGATCTGTGATGCCATCAAACACCGACTGAAGCAACTCTTTGGACTGGAGGATTTTGGCGGCATAATTCTCCAGCTGTTTACGGTTTTCCTGGAGATCTCGAGCCATGCGCTTTGCCACGTCGGTCAGTTCACTGATTTCGTCCACAGGATCTGATTTTGTATAGGTTTGTTCTCCCTTCTCTTCCTGGAGGCTGGTTCGGAAAATGTTCAGCAGGTTGTTGATATTTTGGGCAATGAATTTATTAAAGAAAATACTGATTATCGCATAAAGAAAGAGAATGGAGGGAATAACTCCAGCGAAAACGGTGATGGCGATTTCTTTGATTTTCTGCAAATTGAGATCCAACGGTAGTCCGACGCTGATGACCCCATAGACGTTACCGACTTGCCTGTAGAAACCTCGTTTATCACCATAAAGCTCGATAATTTCCTTTGGAGCGTTTTCAGGTTTGCCATGACAATGGCTGCATGATGGCTCCGAGTAAACCGGCCGATAGCGCATAAAATAGCGGCTGTCTTCCTTTTCGATGATCCCCTGCCACTCTTCAATTGCCGGATTTTCCGCAAAATATTCTATCATTTCAACTTCACGTTCATTTGCTTCATAATCTGGATTGCGAGAGTTTTTGGCTACACGACGGTAAATGAAATCATAGAGATCTTCATTAAATCGCTCCATGACTTTTCTGCTGATATAGGATGATGACATGGCTTCGAGTAAAAAAACGTCCTGTCCTAATTCTTCATACATCCTGGGGCGCAGCACTTCTCGTACATAGCCACGATTAGCGGCCATCGCTGTCATGACCAGCTCGGTCTTCTGGTAGGCATCGTCTTCCAGTGATTTCTTCTGGAAATAATAGATTGTTGTAGAGGCGAGTGCCGAAAAAAAGATAAGAATAGCTGCCAGTCCCAAAAGGAATTTTGTCTGTAGACTTGTATATCTGGCTTGGGCCTGACTTTTTTGTTGTTCCTTTGCTGTCATGCGTCCTCCCGGGACAGAAAATCAGTGCCTTTGCTTTGAGCCATGAAGTCATCGCGCATGTCTTCTACCCACTGATATCTTGCCCGTGTTTCGTAGGCCATCGATTTTGCAATAATACGGCCCAGTTCAGGTGTTGGTAGTTGTTCATGGTGGGTAATGCTCTGTGTAATTTTTTCTTTGGTTTTTAGCCAGGCTGAGCTTGAACGTGCCTTGCTTATATAGGGAACTCTGCCTGTGTAAATGTTAAAGAGCATCACTCCAAGTGAGTAGAGATCACTACGAGGATCACCCCGAAACCCGTTAATTTGTTCCGGGGCCATATATCTAAAATCACCCTGAGGCCCCATGCCTGAATCAAAAATAGTATCGGGCAGTCTGCGTGAATTGGCAAGACCAAGGTCAACTAATACCGGAGAGAAGTCCTTGGTAATGAAAAAATTGCCAGGGCGCAGGTCGTGATGGACAATACCATTGGTATGTATGTAGGCCACCATATCAAATATTTGACTGAACAGTGCAACGATTCTGTCCTCGTCATAATTCCCCTTACTGTTCATAATCCCAGGGCCCTGCAGCGGTTGTAATATAAGGATATCGTCTATCCGTTCGTTTACTTTGATAATATTTTGATGGTCGCAGGACTGCATTATCTTTAATTCAGTCTGCAGGCATGCCCGGTAGAGAGGATTGACATAAAGATTATTTAACGGAATTTTCAGCAACACCTCTTCTTTTGTCTCACTGTGAAACCCCTGGTAAAGCCAGGACATTGCCCCTGTGGCGATGGGATTGGCGATTGTATACGGACCGACAAAATTTGGTTGGACATTGTCGCCCCGTCGTGCTGTTCGCACATATCTATTGAGTTGACGAAATGAGGCCTGGAGAGAATCGAGTTCATCAGTTGTGGCTATTTTTGTTGATTTATCCTCTTGGCCATCTTGTAAATATTCAGGATTTCCGTTGAAATCTTTCTGGTTTTCCTGCAGAGAATCGACAATCCAGGATAGTCGGGAGACCACCAGTTTATCAAAGAGGACGTTGACCAAAAACAGCAGCAGGAGCGAACCACCTAATGTGACGACAAAAATGACACCGGTGAGTGCTTTGAGTCGGGCTAGAGGTTTGGCGATAGGAATAGAGACAGAGTTTAAGCCGGCCAGATCACCCTCGGAAAATCGAAACCCACCGAAATCGCCATATTTACTTATTATTGGCTCGGGAGCGTCTTGAGCTTCACCATGGCAGCGCAAACACTCTTTTTCCATATAATCTGGTATGACACTTATAAAAGATGAGGAGGTGTCACTTTTCACCTGCCCCTGCCAGAATAAACGATTTCTGTCAGCCGCAAACCAGTCAAACATTTCGTCTTCCCACTGGTTTGTCGCATTTTCAGGGTTACGAGGATTTTGAGAAACCCGGCGATAGGTATAGCCCTCCATTTTTTGCTGGAATAGTCGCATGACTCTCATACTGACATATGTTGTCGACATTGCTTCCAGTATAAAGCTTTCATCACCATGGAGTTCATACATTTTCGGGCGCAGTTCATCAATGACATAGCCCCGAATTGCTTCTACCTCCTGAAGGATAAGTTTGGATTTTTCCAATGCGTCCTGCACCACAACCTTCTTCATATAGCCGTAGTAGATACCGGAAAGAAGAAAAGCAAAGGCCACCATCATGATGGTTGAAAGAAGCAGGAATTTTTTTCGAAGGTTGATTTTTTCAAATGACATATTCATCTGTTACCTCCCTTTAGCCAGTCGCTTTGCGAGGGAAGCTGGTAACCCGGCGGCTAAGATTTTAGCGGCGGCTTTTTGGTGATCAAAGTCGATTCGACGATAAGTCAGCTGCTGCGTTCGCGTATCAAAAATAAGATAACATGCAAGTGGCTTACCATCACGCGGTTGTCCGATACTGCCGCAATTATATATCTGCCTATTCTTTGAGGTGACTGTATAGAGCGTAGAAGGTTCAGGTTCCTCAAAAGAGATCTGAAAAAAGTTTTGACGTGTAATGACCATAGGTCTGTGGGTGTGGCCAATAAAGGCGAGCCGATTTCCTGTTTTTGCAAAGGTCCGGGCTGCATATTTGCGGGAATTAACATATCGCCAGGCCTTTGGGTTATAGGGGTTGGCGTGGGAAAAAATCATGTCACCCATAATCCTTGTTGGTTCAAGATCTTTTATAAATGTTACATTCTCCTCTGTGAGTCTCCCCATACTCCAGAAAATCACCTCTTGTGCTGCTTTACTCATGCCAAAAGGTGTCGTTCCCCAGATGACCGCTGCGTCATGATTGCCTAAAATGACAATAACGTTTGGCAGGGAACGGACGAGGTCGATACACTCATTGGGGTTGGCACCATAACCTATAATGTCCCCGAGGCAGACATACCGGTCAATCTTTTGATTTTTAAGGTCATCTACAACCGCTTGCAGGGCTTCGTAATTGGCATGTATATCAGAAAAAACTGCGAGTCTCATGATCTATTAGTAGCGGATATTTTCTCTTGCTGCAATCTGAGATGTTTACTGATTTCCTGAAGTCCCTCTTTAAATGCGGCCGACAGAGGCATAGCTTTTTCGTGGTAAAGTTTAACCATTGAAGGCAGGTCGTCAGCCTCGGCCATTTCAGCCATTTGCATAACGGCGTGGTGAAATTTTTTATGTGGCTCCGCAACCATTCTGGTCAATTCCGCCCAGTGTGAGGATTGAGGGAGCCTACGAAGCCATGTACCAAAATGACACGTTGTCTCGTCATGTGGTCCATACTCGTCAGAACCATCAAGCAGGCCATGTGCGGTCCCCGAAAACCAGTTGAGGTGATGTACCCAGGTATCAATAAGAAAGAGATCAATTTCTGCAAGCAAAATTGGGTCAAGTTCGTTCTGATCAGTAAAATAAGGTGGTGATGCAGGAGAGACGGCATCGGCTATAACCACCGTGCTGTCACTCTGCTTCATAACCTTTTGGATGGTGGAACCACCAAATATAGCAGATAATCCTATCTGAGGACGGGGAGGACCGACAATGATAGTATCTGCCTGAAGCTGTTGGGCAGTTTCAGTGATTACCAGGCTCGCCTCACCTTTTATGATACGGAGGATGGGGTCTAGATTATACCGCTTTAAGGTGGCGATATAGTTGTCGAGTCTTTTGCTGAAGGCTTTACCCTCAACCTCGATAGTATATTTCACAAGATTTTCGTCCTGATCTTCCCCGGTGGCAACGAGTAGGGTAATCTGGCCACCCCGTAATAAAACTTCACGTTTAACCTGTTCGATAACAAGATCAGAGTAATCATGATCTACAATGCACCCGAGAAACAAAACCACTGCCATTTTTCTGATTGGTGGGTTTTGAGTAGAGGTGCCTGTGATTTGCGAACATCCGGCAAGAGTGAAAAACCAGAAAAATGGCAGTGGTTTTGTGACGAGTTCCCCCATAACTGTTGTTGGCAGCGTGGTATGATTTTTTAAATCGGAGATGAAACCGACAATAGATCGGTATCTGTTTTCGGGCCTTTTTACCAGTGATTTTAGTATGATTTGCTGGATGGATGGCGGAATCTCTTTATCATAATAGCGGGGTGGAATTGGGTCCTTTCTGATTCGGTCCCGAACCCTGGAAAGTTTCTTTGAGTGACCATAAGGAAGCTGGGCGGTAAGCATCTCATAAAAGAGTATTCCGAGACTGTAAATATCACTTTCCTTGAAATCTCTTCTGCCACAGAGTTGTTCCGGAGCAATATAGAAAGGAGTACCTTTAGGACCCGGCAGATCCTGTGCTAATAAATCATTATGGCCGAGGTGGTTGGCAAGACCGAAGTCGATGATTTTAAAATCATGTTCTGGAGTGACCATGATATTGTCGGGCTTTAAATCAAGATGGATGATGTTCTTTTCGTGGAGATATTGCACTCCTTCGGCAATTTTCAGGATATATTTGCAGGCCTTTTCAAGGGGTAATTTCTTCTTTTTATTCAGCAGTTCTCTTAGGTTGGGCCCTTGAATATATTCCATTACCAGGTAGACGCCGGATCGATCCCTTCGCAAAAATCTGATAATGCGGTTATGGCTTAGATACCTGCCGATACACTCTTCGTTTTGGAATTGGTAATAGAGAATAGGACGATTGAGGATATCATCCAGGGGGATTTTGAGGACGACAGTTTCATTGTAAAAAAGATCAAAGGCATGATACACGCGTGCCATTTCGCCATCATGCAGCATTTTGACGATTTTATAGGTATCTATGCGTTCACCCGGCTGCAGCGTGTCCATGATATCCTTTTCTACTAACCCTGGTAAACGGGAAATAAGCCAGGATTCTTTTCAATACCTCCTTGAGGGGTATAAGTGCCTTGGAGATATCTTTAAGCTTTAAATTGGAATACACTCTCCAGATTTTTTGTTTTTTATTACAGGACCTCTGGAGTAAGGACTAAGGTGCTCCAAGGGGTTTGAGAACAAAAATCACATACCCGATTACGATTAAAAGTATAACAAAAATTTCAACAACTGTAAGCCTGATAAGCATGAGCGAGATCTTCCTCTGTGATGGAGTCATCTTGAGAATTATCTTGTTCATGATGTATCTGAAGAAAATAGTATTCAGTGTGTTTTTCAGGTACATGCGAAGATATTCTTTAATGCTGCGAACCCAAAGAACAACAAGACGTTCTACAGCTTCGTCCGGCTCTTCTTCCAAGTTGTATGTCACCTGGGCCCAGAAACCAGAATCCTTTGAAAACAAGCGGATCTTGGAGTAGTCGCCTTGTTCAAAGGCAAGCTCCAGTGTCTGCGCATCAGAAAACGCCAGAGAGCCTGACAGCTGAAATGTCTGCTCAGTTTCGTGGTCTTTTAAGGCAACTGTAAATGTGCCGCTATCTTCATCCAGGTTTTCTACTATCCAGTGGGGATTAAGCCTCAGCAGTGTTTCGATAGAAAGCAGATCAGGAAGAGAAAGTGGTTTTTTTTTGCCCTGAACTGGCAGGCTGAGATCATATTCTTTTTGCATACAGATTCACGGTACCGTTAAAAGAGGGCAGGGGAGCAGAGGATGGAGTTTTACATTAGACAAAGTGGCGGCAAGACCCGGGGTCATTTTAATAGAAAATAAACGACTCGGTTTTTTGTGATACGCTCCAAGGATTATAAGCTCACTGTTTAATTTTTCTGCAACCTCGGCGATCGTCTCTTCGATATCTCCGGCAACTTTGATAAATTTTGCCTGTTCTGCCAGAGGGTATTTATCTTTTATTCGCTGCCAGTCTTCAGCTATTTCACGGCCCAATTGTTCTTCAACATAGTCTTTGAATTGGGTCCTGGTGGTGGAGGTGTTCAGCCAGTCGTCGGTTGACATGCTACTCCAATCCTTATCAATAATAGTAAGTACTGTCAGTTCCGCAGAGGAAGATTTTGGCAGCAGATGCGTGAATACATAGTCTTCTGCTTTTTGGGCACCGGCAGAACCATGTGTACATAATAAAATTTTAGTAAACATTGGTAGTTGGTCGGGATTAGGAAAAAGCCCCCCGAGGTCGCCTGGTTGTGCAATGGCGACTACGGGGGGCTAAAAGATGAAAGGTCTTCTGTGCATATCAAAAAGACCTTCCAGGAGTTTTAATAGTTTACATAAACTGATTTACACCAGCCATTTGGTAAACAGTAGTACAATGAAGGTGGTTGCCAGGCATAAAACAAGCGCAGTCAGGTCTTCGTTTCTTTCACTGTTGAAGACTGACAATGCCCTTTCTTCTAATTCTTCAGTGTTTGCATCAACTGAAATGTCCATTTGTCCTTTGCCTTCACTCCCTGTGTCTATCGTCTTTTTCTTACTCACTATAGTACCTCCGCATCAATTTAAGACAACATCTTTTACCAGCCAAAGAACGACAAAGAAAGAGAGTGTCGCCTTTACTATGCCTGAAATACCGCCTATAATCAACGGCCAGCTGCCTGCCTGGAAAATAGCCTTTTTGGTAATCTGCATTCCAAGTCCAATTAAACCAAAGGCAAAGAACCAGATCATACAGTCAGTCAAAGTTGTTACCGTCTTCGACTTCTTGTGAACCTGCTTGACGGCATGTTTAATGACCCCTTTTACATCGCCATCCAGTTTAATCTGTTTCGCCTTGTCGGCAGCAAGAATACCCTCAAGTTGAGTCATTCGAGCCCTGCCTGTTTTATCAAAGACCGCTTTATTATCACGCTCGTCAAAGTTACCGGCAATCTGACGTTGTTTGTGCAGATCATTGACTGCAGCCATTTGGGTTTCGCTTAGGCCGGTTATTTTCCCCTCTTTCAAGGCACTGTCCAGAGTGATCCACTCGTCATCTGTTACCTGGGTTCGATCATTGTAGCTGACATCAATGAATTTTCCTTTGTAATGCTGTGGTGGTGAGAAAAGACCGGCTGAAGACATACCGAACAGCAGCAGGAAGCCAAGGATGAAAATTGGGAATTTGTCGATAACGACGGTTTTGAAAGTCAGTTTCTGGCCACTCTCTTTGCCAAACCAGGTGGCAAGAACCAGGACTATAATGGGGAGAAACAGTACACGGGTAATGTTAAAAATTTCTGCAACCTTCAAGGTTTTAATGTCCACAGCATCAAAAGCCAGAGCTGCTGCTGCAACCTGGGCTGAGTTGAGGATACCGGTTCCGGCCCAGGCGCCGAACTGAACTGGATTCATGCCGGCCATCTTTCCGATTGTCGGAAAGACAAACATACAAATGATACCAAAAGAGAGGATGGTGCCGATGGTGTAGGCCATCTCTTCGCTCTTTGCTTTTACAACCGGCGCTACGGCTACTGTAGCAGAGACACCACAGACACCCATACCGGCAGACAATACGCCGGTCATGGTCTTGGGTTGTTTGAAGATTTTTCCGAGCCAAAGTACTAAGAAGACGGTACCAAGTACAAAGATACCGATCAGCCAGACACTGTATACTCCCAATTTGGCGAGTTCAGCAAAACTGTACCGTGCACCCAGCATGATAACACCCATTTTAAGAACAAAACGGGCACATTTGACGCCAGGGCCGGCAAACTTCGGAATACCAATGGTGTTTGTGACAACGACACCAACCAGAAGTCCGAGAACGACATAGTTGAGGTTAAGTACCTTGTAAATTGCAAACCCGAGGGTTGGCGCAAGGGCCTTGCTCCAGATTTTTACCATTGGTTCTGCATACCAGCGGATAAACATTGCCAGAACAAGTAGAAAGATTATTCCTCCAAGGGGTTGAAGAAAAAAACGATCAAAAATACTGGTACCTTTTTCTTTGAAACTGTTGATTATTGCCCCGGCAAGACCGATACCCGCCAGCAGCAGGCACATTGTTACCTGCAAATCCATTGTTTTATGGGTGCTTAAGTATTTCATCATCGGTAAGAGCACCCCTGATTTGGCAATAAAACCATAAATCAGTAGTATGCCGCTCATGATAAAAACGGGCATGTTTTCCTGTGTTCGAGTCATCTAACTCCTCCTCTTTGTGTAAAATTAACCTAATGCTGCCATTTTTCGGGATAATCAACCGGTTATGGAGCGCAGGCATTGCGAATAAACATTGAGATACAAGCAAACGGTATGCCAGAGGAAAGGATGTGATGGCTTGGGCTGGAAGTATTTGTTATTGCAGCAGTTGTGTCGGGACTTTTGATCCGGTGGAGAGGCAGTGGCTTGGCAATGTATAGAGGTTAAGCGGCAACTCAAGAACACACTGTCGCCAAAAGTTTCCATATATGGGGACAGTGGCTGATGGTGGTTGGTGTATGTTTACCTACAAAATATATCTGCCTTGTTCGTCCTGTTTAGGACCTAGAATTTTGAGATTTGGGAACACCTTTTTAGCAATAAAAAAAGTAAGACAAACCATAATGATTAATACCACCACCTTGGAAAGCCCAGGTCCGGTAGTAAAATTCAAAAGTAACAGGGATTCTGTCAAGTCAATGAGACACCATATGCCAAGCAGTCGATAGACACCACCGTGAAACTGGTAAACAAAATAAGAAAAAACTATGGGGACGAGAATTTTGATTACAATAAAAAGTGTTGGTTGTCGAAAATCTATGGGCCATTCTGACGCCAGTGACAGGCCGGCGAGAAGTAGGAGAAGAATAAACAATATGGCATTATGTTTTAGATATTTATGCCGCAGTCCGGAATGGGGGATACTCGCTAGACAATAAGCGAACTTGGCTGCATCAGGTGGTGTTTCTCCTGAAAGCGTCTGGAAAATCTCTTCACGGGATTTACCGTGAGTGAGTTCACTCTGAATTCTACTATTAATCCCAAGAAGGCCCATGTTATCTCTAATTAATTAATCACGAATAGCTTCGTCTATTTTACCACCAAAACTGAACAGGGAGTGGTATGTAATACTCTATTTGTCACACTGCCAAGAATAAGTCCTTTAAGATTAGTCAATCCTCGTGAACCCATAATTATCAATGAGCACTTTTGGATTTCTGCAATATCAGGAATCACTGCACCAGCAGGTTCTTCTATTAAGCGCTCCTCAAAATCAACCTGTGCTTCTTGCAGACGCTTCGAGTAAGGAGCAATAACCTGTTCTGCATGCTGCAAGGTATGAACAACAGCTTCGTTTCTCTGGGGTTCTCCTAATATGGTCGGAAATTTTTTATGACAATAGAGCAGTATAATCTTCGCACTTAAAAGGCCTGCATATTCTATAGCAGTTTCGATTACTTTATCGGAATGTGTAGAACCATCAACAGCTACCAGTATTTTTTTTTGAGTCATAGCTAATCTCCCACTTGAACAACGGGTTAGACATCTGAAAAAATATCAAAGTATTGAGTTGTTTGATAAAGAAGCTCTCTAGCATACAATATTGTATATAAATTTTTGAACAAGGGGCGAATGCAGATTTAACAGATTATTTCTTATAGTTTTGTCGTCAGGTGAACGTAAAGTGCGGCTCTTTAAATATTTTGCGGTTAGGGTATAAGTGCAACTGCCCGGACAGGTGAGCCATCAGCATCTTCAATGTTCAATGGAAAACAGGACAACTCAAATTGAGTGCAGACCATGTCTGCCAGGTTTGTCAGATTCTCAATTATAATCATATTTTCCTGCAGTAAAGCTTTGTGTACCAGGTAATCTTGAGTGTCTGCTGTGTCTGCAGAAATAGTATCTAATCCAAAGCCCTTCAGGCCAAATCGACTTAACCATTGAGCGGCTTCTGAAGATAACACAGGATAGTTGGTGAAGTATTTCGATGAACCCCAATATTGGCTCCAACCTGTATGGAGCACGAGAAAATCGACATCCTTAAGTTTCGCCTGATAAGGTTCTAGTTCCTTTACTCCGATATATTTGGGTATAAAATCAGTAAAGTCCAACATTAACGCTGGTCCATAAAAATGTTCTATCGGAAGCATATTCAGTGTGCTGTGATTTTTTAACATGTGGGCAGGCGCGTCAATATGTGTTCCTGTATGCGAGAAAAAGGTTATTTTTTTTTCAAGAAATCCTGTTTCTTCAATAGAACAACCGGTTATGATTATAGGTTGCTCTGTACCCGGATAGACTGGCATGTTCTCTGATATGGGGTGCGTTAAATCGACTAATTTCATGTACTCAACCGTGTTTATAGTTTTGATAGCAAAAATTTTGGTCTTGACCGTCAATGGCTCGTTGGCTATACCTGCACGAAGTTGACGCCCCCTCTCATACTAATGGAAATGCAAAGTGGAATTACAAACATTTATTAACTATTATTTGAAAATATTTTTTATACTTACCCCGTTCTTTGTGCTTTCGGCATTTATTTCTCTTACCCGGGGATTCGAGGATTTTGAAAAGAAACGGATCGCAATCAAGGTTACCATTGCGGTGATGGTCAGTTCATTTGTCTTCTATCTTTTTGGACAATATATCTTTGAGTTGTTCGGAATCACTCTGGATGCCTTTAGGATAGGTGCCGGCACCATCCTTTTTCTTTCCGCTTTATCCATGATATCGGACAGTAATGATACGACAACTCACGGTAATAATCGTGATATAGCTGTGGTTCCTTTAGCTCTGCCTATATCGGTAGGTCCCGGTGTCATTGGTGTACTTCTCGTCATCGGTGCAGAAGCCGGTTCCTATATGGAAAAAACAATCATAGGCGCGGCTATATTTCTTGCTGTGGTGACTGTGGGGGTAATCCTCTATCTTTCAAGTAGTGTGAAACGTCTGATCGGTGAGCAGGGCCTGGTGATCCTGCCAAAAATTACTGGCCTCTTTGTTTCGGCTATTGCTGCTCAGATTATTTTTACCGGGATTCAAAATTTTCTAAAGCTCAACTGATTTTTTGTTTTAGCTCAATTGGTTTGCGCCGATGACCCTGTTCTCATCAAATGGGATCAAAGCAAACTAGAAGTAAGGGTCAAACCGAATTATCAATTCGTCTATCCCAGCAACGTCCGCCAGCATCTGGTTTGTTCGGTCATGGATAAGCGGTTGTTGCTCTTCTGGGACTTTCATGGAAATTACCACCTGACCGTCTTCAGCTGTTACCACAGCATTGGGGAAATCAAACAGTTTCTCACTGACCAGTGCGTGCATTGCGGAATTGGCGAGAGCTGCCTTTGATTGAACTGTTTCCTGAAAAGATTGTAGCCCGACAGCATTGGCAATAATATCGACGGCCTCGTCTTCGGATAAATGGCCGATTCGCAGGGTCATGTTATAGGTGTCAGGGGCCATTATGTCAATTCCATACAGAAACATGGCCCATTTGCGCCGTTCTTCGTCGTCTTTTTTAAGAATGTAGCGTGCGTTTTCTGCGGTTATGTTTTCCCGGGCCATCTCGTCGGCGACCCTTTTGTCGGTATCGGCGATGATACGTACCTTTAACGCATGGGAGATATCGTTGACAAAATGATGGCCGACAAGGCCGTGGTAGACAATATTTCCAGCTAGAAATTGTTGGAGGATCGCTGATCGTATGGCCGTTTTGTAACGTTTTTTTCCATGGGGGAAACGGTCAAGGACGGAAAATGAATCATTGAGTCCTCGCACCAACTTAATTTCCGGTAAATGGAATTTATCCAAATCCTCAACGACCTGGTCCCGGGACAAACATGAATAACCTAATTTTTTTGCCAGTTTTTCAGCAATTGATTTACCGTGATAATAACTCCCTCGGGAAATGGTAACGATCGGCATCAGTACCTCCTTGTGGTGAAGGGTTTGGGGAGGAAAAAAGTGAGCAAATTGCTTCCAGCGATGGGCTGATGGAATAATAGTTTTGCCATATTATAACCACTTGCACAGGGTAGACAATATCCCACCATATATCAATATACAATATAAGTAGAGGTTAGATGTTTCTCTATAGAGCTGAGGATGCCGGCGAGACTAAAAAAAGAGAATGGAAGGTGAGAGGGAGGTAAGGAATAAAAAGAAAGGAGCAGAGATCTGGTATTTTAAGATGGGGAATATTTGTTTGCCAAATCGTAGGTATTTCAATGTGCTGGCCACTTCAGTGGACCAGCACATATCATAATTATTATTAATGCCTAAGCCGCTTTCTGGCTGATGTGGTTGTTTTCTTCGTCCTGGCTTGCTTCTTTTGCTTCCAGGTACTGATCAAAGGTCATCATCATGTCAACTATTCCGTCAGGAGTCATTTCGATGATTCTATTTGCCACGGTGGACATAAACTGATGATCGTGAGAAGCAAAGAGTACTACCTCTGGAAAAGCCATAAGGCCGTTGTTGAGTGAAGTAATTGACTCAAGATCCAGGTGGTTGGTGGGTTCATCAAGAATCAGAACGTTACTGTTTGCCAGCATCATTTTGGAGAGCATGCAGCGTACACGTTCGCCACCAGAGAGAACGGAAGTTTTTTTGGTCGCTTCTTCTCCGGAAAAAAGCATTTTCCCTAAGAAACCGCGGATAAAACTTTCATCAGTTTTGGGTGGTGCAAACTGGCGTAACCAGCCGACCAGGTCAAGCTGATCATTATCGAAATACGAATTATTTTCTTTTGGGAAATAGGCGTTGCTGATAGTTACTCCCCATCGGAAGCTGCCTTCGTCTGGTTCAAGTTCACCTGCGAGAATTTGAAACAGAGTGGTCTTGGCGAGACTGTTTGGGCCGATAAAGGCAATTTTGTCACCTTTGGTTACAGTAAGATCGAAGTCTTTGAACATGGAAACACCTTCAATCTCTTTGCTGAGACCTTTGATCTCTAAAATAATATCGCCGCAGGGTCTTTCAGGTTTAAAGACAATGTAGGGATATTTACGGGAGGAGGTCGGCATGTGGTCTATAGTGAGCTTTTCCAGCAGTTTCTTTCGTGATGTTGCCTGCTTTGCCTTGGATGCATTGGAGCTGAAACGTCTGATAAATTCTTTGAGTTCTTCAGCTTTAGCTTTAACTTTCTTGCTTTCTGTTTCTTTCTGTCGGAAATGGAGTTGGCTGGCTTCGTACCAGAAATCATAGTTACCGACATAAATGGAGATTTTTCCATAATCGATATCTGCCATATGGGTACAGACTTGATTGAGAAAATGCCTGTCATGGGAAACGATGATGACAGTGTTGTTGAAACGGGAAAGAAAATCTTCCAGCCAGTTGATGGTTTTTAGATCAAGCTGGTTGGTGGGCTCATCAAGAAGCAGGATATCAGGGGTACCGAACAAGGCCTGGGCGAGCAGCACTCGTACCTTGTCGCTACCGTCGAGTTCTTTCATCTTTTTCTGCCGCATCTCTTCCGGGATGCCGAGACCTTTTAGAAGCGTTGCGGCTTCTGCCTCAGCCTCGTAACCATTCATTTCCCCGAATTTAACTTCAAGTTCACCTGAGAGAATACCGTCTTCCTCTGTGAAATCTGCTTTGGCATACAGAGCCTCGCGTGCGGACATGATCTTGTAGAGCTTCTTGTGGCCCATGATCACGGTATTGAAGACCGTGTGTTCATCAAAGGCGAACTGGTCCTGGTTCAGCATAGCGATACGTTGCCCAGGGCCTTTAGAGATTTCACCACGATCTGGATCAAGCTGTTTTGCCAGGATTTTCAGAAAAGTGGACTTGCCGGCACCGTTTGCGCCGATCAGCCCGTAGCAGTTACCTGGGGTGAATTTAATATTAACATCTTGGAAAATAATTCTCTTGCCATAGGAAAGAGCAATATTAGTTGCGGTAATCATGGTAGTGTCCTCATAGAAAGCCAAAAGGAAACTTCCCATGGCGTGGAGTGTTCTTGGAAATGAAATGCAGGGCGTTAAAGAATTAATCCTCTACAGGGGGAGCAATATCCTGTTCTTCTACAGGGAGAGCAGTGTCCTGTTCTTCGACAGGGGTGGCGTTTTTCTCCTGCTTACGAAGTTTTTTTTCTTCTTTTTTCTTTTTCTTTGCTAATTCTTTTTGTCGTTTTTCGTATGAATAATTTGATCTGGCCAAAACTCTCTCCTTAGTGACTTAGAAATTATTTTTTCATGATTTTCATAAAAAAAATTTCGTGTAAGAACTTATCCCGCCCAAGGGGGTACCGAAAAGAATCTCGCAGTTTTTAGCGGGGTTTATGTTGGTTCGTGTTCGGCGGACAATTCATTAAAACAAAAAAGCCCCCGCAAAGTGCGGAGGCTTTTTGTGGTCGAACTCAGATCTTACTGCTGTACAACGTTCGCAGCAGCAGGACCTTTAGGGCCGTCGACAACCTCGAAGGTCACTCGCGCGCCTTCTTCAAGAGATTTGAAGCCTTGAGCTTGAATTGCAGAATGATGAACAAATACGTCGTTGCCACCATCTTGCTCAATAAAACCAAAACCTTTTGAATCGTTAAACCACTTTACTGTTCCTTCAGCCATCTGTACTACTCCTCTTTGCTGGGTTCCTTTGGAACCCTTTTTTATATAGCCGAACCATCAGTTTGATACTTCGACTGGAAGTCTGGTTATCCAGACAAATCATATTTTTTACAGGTTTACTTGTACCATAATCAAAGGAGCAAGCCTTACTGAATTGACTTTTGGCACGAGTGCCAGCAGTCGGTTTTTTGAAAGATTTCTTACAGCTGCACAACGTTCGCAGCAGCAGGACCTTTAGGGCCGTCGACAACCTCGAAGGACACTCGCGCGCCTTCTTCAAGAGATTTGAAGCCTTGAGCCTGAATTGCGGAATGATGAACGAATACGTCGTTGCCACCATCTTGCTCAATAAAACCAAAACCTTTTGAATCGTTAAACCATTTTACTGTTCCTTCAGCCATCTGTACTACTCCTTTTTACTGGGTACCTTTAGAACCCTTTTTTTATATAGCCGAACCATCTTTTTGATGGGGCGACTGAAAGTCTGGTTATCCAGACAATTCATATTATCTTTGTACAGGTTTGCTCGTTCCGAAATCAAAGGAACAAGCCTTACTGCGTCGACTTTTACCACGAGTGGCCATCGCAGGTTTTTTACCCCTTGGCCTTTGTCGCGAAAAGTTTTCGTTTCTTACTTTACTCGCTTCCTCTTCTTCCCTGGTAGAGACAAAAGCAGGAGGGGTTACTTCGCGATTCATCTTTTTGCCGAGAGTTCGTTCGATGAGAGCAATCATCTTACTATCATCGCGATCGGCAAATGTTACGGCCTGGCCGCTTCGTGTTGCTCGGCCAGTTCGTCCGGTTCGATGGGTGTAGGTCTCAGCTGTGTCAGGCACATCATAATTGATGACATGGGAAATGCCAAGCACATCTATGCCACGGGCAGCAATATCTGTTGCCACCAGGATTTTGTAGGTGCCATCCCGAAACCCGTCCATAGCTTCCTGCCGTCTATTCTGTGATAGGTTACCCTGCAGTGAAGTAGCACTGAATCCGGCCTTCTCAAGTACAGTGGCGAGACTTCTTGCCTTGTACTTGGTACGGGTAAAGATCAGTGTACACGACATATCCTGTTCCGCTAGGATGCTTTTCAGTAAAGAAGTCTTCTTAGCCTTGGCTACCTGATAAAGCTCATGGGAAATCGTCGGAGCAGGTAAGGTGTGGTTGATCTGCACCTTTGCCGGATTGTAGAGAATTTCTTCTGCCAAGTGGAGAATTTCCTTTGGCATAGTAGCTGAAAAAACGAGAGTCTGACGTTTTCTGGGCAATTGCTTGACTATTCTCCGAATGTCGGGGAGAAAGCCCTTATCAAACATATGGTCTGCCTCATCTAAAACCAGCACCTCTACTGCTCTTAAGTTAAAAGCGTTGTCGCTAAGCAGGTCAAGTAAACGACCGGGGCAGGCAACGACAATTTCAACGCCGGAGCGGATTGTTCTTATTTGCGGCTGTTTGCCTACACCTCCGTAAACAACAACGCTGCGCAGGCCAGTCTCTTTACCCATCTGGCAGATATTTTCATGAATCTGCTCCGCCAATTCTCTGGTGGGAGCCACAATCAGAGCCCGCACTATTTTACGGGGACCATCCTGCAGTCGCTGCAGTAGGGGGAGGACAAATGCAGCTGTCTTGCCGGTACCTGTTTGGGCCAGACCAAGCATGTCGCGGCCTGTAAGTATGGATGGGATAGCTTCTTTCTGGATTGGGGTTGGGGTGGTGTATCCACAGGCAGCAATGCCGGCGTTGATCTTGGGGTGAAACTGAAACTCATTAAAACTCATTAAAACTCCATTGTACTTCGTGGTGAGATGCCAGGGCTTTTCCCTTGTGTCTCGATCTGCGAATCCTTTAAGAGCCGCAAATAATTTTTTTTATATATGCTCCTGAAAAGCAGGGCTATTTTAAGTACGCTAGCCAAATTCTTTCTACAGAAGGAGTGAAGAATTTCTACCGCACTAATAATTTTTTATAAACTGGTGATGGAATTGTTTTTATCTAACATCTCTGCACATGGTTGAAATTTTTATTGGCTGGAAAAATGATCTCGGACAAGCTCTGTTTTCAGAACTAAGCCGTTGGGCTTGAAAGGGTGCCAAAATCAGTTTCGGGCCTAATGTAAAAGAAAATTCCAACAAAAAAAATCCATACTGTTTTAAGTAATCAGCATGTGCTTCGACGGTAACGAACGACGCTTGGGGAAACAACGAGGTTAACGAGGACTACCTGAAGGGAATGTGCTCCTACTTAATGTAATTCGATAAGCGCTATTATATCACCTCTTCGAGAATATGCAAGGAAATAAAAGCAGTATTCCATATTGGTACATTTAAATTACCTCTTGGTGAACCATTTTTGCAACGACGAGCAGTCGACTATTTATGAAAGAAAACGATGTAAAGGGCAGTTAATAATAGAATTAAAGAGAGCTGTTGTTCTAGCTTATTTCCATTTGAACTCTGTTGTTGGCTGAAGGTCCGGACGATATTTTAGTTGCAGTCCCTGGAGGAAATTTCGCAGGATCTGATCTTTGCAGCTACGGTAATTTTTATGATCCGGCTTGCGGAAAAACGCACTGAGCTCGTGTTTGCTCATTGGTAAGCCAGCTTGGTTCAAAATATTCAGGATGTCGTCGTCTTTGAGATTTAAAGCGATTTTTAATTTTCTGAGAATAATATTGTTATTTAAGCGTTTTTCCGGTTTTGGTTGCGGTCCTTCTCTTGTGCCTCGCTTGTCATTTATCAAACCGTTGAGGAAAGTAGCCAGCTGAATATCGCTGCAGTTTTTATAGGCAGGATCTTCGTCTTTTTTTAGCCAGTCGCTGATTTGCTCCCTGTTTATCCGAAAGCCTGCTAGGCCGAATAAAGCAATCATTTTAGAGTCGCTAAAGTTGAAGGTATAGCGGATCCGGCGCAATATATCGTTATTGTTCACAACTTTTTCCTTTCTTGTCAGGTTTAATCCGTTGCCCGTCTTTGGTGGTGGCAGTAAAGGTATCCTCTAATATTTACTGCTGTCTCGTAAGGTGAATCGAAAACTGGCGAGACATCGGATGAATTTCATGTTACTATTATAATCATGGTTTTGGAATTCAAAAAAACGCAGGTAAAGCAGTCCAGTCCTACCCGTATAGAGTTTATTTTACAATTTAAATCAGACAGTAAAAGTTTCACTTCAAATTTGTATAACTAAGCATTACTTTATCATAATGGTCTGTTGTACTAAGTTAATCTCTACATCCCCAAGTTCAGCCTCCCGACACACGCGAAGTTAGTCGGGACTATCTGTACTACCCTCCAAGTGGGGAAGAATTTAGACGAAAGCATTTTTCTTTTAAAAATAGAAAAATTTCTTAGGTACTAAAAAGATCTCTCCGCAGCAGACCCGATGACTTTCAGAAAAAAATGATTTGAGAGCAAGCGATGTTGCTCATGCACCACCGAAATACATCGGCAATCAGTAGGCCCTATTCATAACCTTAACAAAGGAGAATACCTATGTCTCAGAGTGTTTACAAAATCATCGAAATGGTCGGATCAAGTCCAGTTTCATGGGAAGAGGCTACCCAAAATGCTGTTAAGTCGGCTGGTATGAGTATACGCGACCTGCGTATCGCAGAGGTTGTAACCCTGGATATGATGGTTGATGAAGACAAACCGGTGGCCTATCGGGCACGCGTGAAGCTTTCTTTCAAAATTCTTTCCGACTAATCTCTCTTTTCCCTAAACTTTCATAAATCCCTCTGGAAATAACGGGAATTCTGGAACTAAGGGGAGCATACAAGGGGTCGGATTGACTTAGGGTGTTTGAGGATAAATTTAAATACCCTTGAGTCGATTACGGCCCTGTCTTTTGGGCAAGTGAATGAAGTCATGCTTTTCTTGTGATGTTACCTTGAACGAAAAATTTACCCCGCCATATCTCCTTCAGAATCCACATCTGCAGACTGTACTTGCGAGTTTATCTCTCAGAAAGATTTTTATTGGCAGACGGGTTGATACTCTTCTTGATAAAGCCAGAGAGAAGATTTTGGATTGTGGCAATGGAGTGCGTCTGCTTGGATCATATAGCTGCCGTCCTGGGAATCAGAATAAGATTGTCGTGCTGATTCATGGGTGGGAGGGGAGTATTGATTCCACCTATCTTCTATCAGCAGCAAGTGTGTTGTTTGAAAACGGTTTCAACGTATTTCGTATTAATTTGCGGGACCATGGGAATAGCCATCACCTCAATCGGGAGCTGTTTAATTCTACTCGTCTTGATGAAGTGGTCAACGGCGTAGGTGAGATATTTCGACTCTTTCCCCATGAAAAACAATATCTTGCCGGTTTTTCTCTGGGCGGGAATTTTGCCCTGAGGGTCGGCCTGCAAGCCCCGGAAAAAGCCATCCGGTTAGATAAAATTGTTGCAATCAGTCCACTGATCAGCCCTGGCAATACCTCGAGAAATTTAGAGCAAAACCTGTTTGTTTATCACGCTTATTTTGTGAAGAAATGGAGGCGGTCTCTTCGGAAAAAAATTTCCATGTTTCCCGATCTAGGCTATGGAGAGACAGTCTTGAAGCTCAACAGTCTCAGTCGATTGAACGATTATTTCGTCCCTAACCACACTGATTTCGCCAGGGCTGAGAGTTATTTGTAGGCTTATGGTCTTACCGAAGATCGATTGGCCGATCTTGTAGTTGACAGTCACATTATTGCATCAGAGGATGATCCGATAACAAAAATAGAAGATTTGGCACTGATTACTACCCATCCACCCTCGCTCCAGATTGAGATAACGAGGTATGGTGGGCATTGCGGTTTCCTAAAAGATTATTCTCTCAACAGCTGGGTGGATCATCGACTGGTGACTCTCTTTCTCGAAAAACAAGGTGAATGTATTGTTCCCCCCGTCAATATGCACAAATACTTGAACTGAATAATTTTGATTTTGACCTGGCAGTATATTATGAAACGGCTACTGACCAGCCGCTCTTTTCAGGGATTCTTCAATTATCTCGTGGTTTTTTTTCACAATCGCCGTGTTTGTACCAGCCAGAGAGTTAGATTTTGCAGCGAGCGACCGAGCCTGCAAATAATTTTTTTGCTGCAGTTGCACCTCTGCCAGTTGTGACCAGAGCATGGCATCTTTAGGGGCTGCACGCAAACCTCTCTCCAATGTCGCTGCTGCAAGATCCGGTCGTCCCTGGTTTATCTGCTCTGCTGCCTGGCGGCTAAAATTAGAGGCGATGATGTCGGTGTTGGGGGCTTGGTTGACTGGCTTTTTTTCCTCTAATGCCTTTTGAGGTGTTGGATGTTTCTCTACTTCCACCTGTGGCGGTGGGTAGGAGATTGGTTGCTGGGGAGTAAAAGCGGTACAACCTTGGAAGAGTAAGGCGGTCAATAGGCAAAAGGATAACAATTTTTTATCTGTTATTATGGTCTGGTCCATAGATTTTCTCATGTTTAATTTTTCTCCCATCACTCAAGAAAGTCTAAAATACTTTCAAGCCCCTTTTGAAGAGTTCGTTCCAGGTTGTTACCCCTTCGCCCGCAGTTGATCACCTCAGGAAGTACACCGTTGTTGATAAAAGGCAAGAGTGTTTGCTGATCTGTGTTACATTTTTGATTAAATATCTGGCCTGTGGAGGTGTCTGAGTAATACCAATTGATGTTATTGGGTGGTTGTAGTTGCAAGCGGCTGGTATTGATTCCGGCCATGGCGGTGGCCCAGACTCCAAGGGCACCTGTTGCTCCGGTAAGACCGGTTGGTTTGTTGTCATCGCGCCCGACCCAGGCAACAGCAACATGCATGCCGCTATAACCGGCAAACCAGGAATCACGTAATTTGTCGGTGGTCCCGGTCTTTCCCGCGACGGTGAGCCCCTTCGGCATGAGATGCTGCAAGGATCTGGCGGTACCACTGGTGGTTACTGCTTGTAGAGCAGTTGACAGGCAGAACACAGCACTTGGGTCGACAGTCTGCTCTACTGTTAGTGGATAGCGCTGCAAGGTGTTGTTCTGTAGATCAGTTACAGCAAGGATGGCACGCAGGGTCGTTTTATACCCCCCCGCCGCAATGGTTTGATACATCTGCAAAACTTCTATAGGGGGGAGTTCCACCGCCCCCAGCAGGAGGGAAGGATAAGAGCCAATATCTTCCTGCAGACCAAGATTTTTCAACATATCGATAACGGCGTCCAGTCCCAGTTCCATTCCCAACTGCACGGTTGATACATTGTATGAGTGCACCAATGCCTGCATCAGGGGCTGAGGCCCATGAAAGAGATGGTCATAGTTTCCTGGTTGCCAGTCTTTTCCTCCTCCCAGCGGTACTTTTATTGGTGTGTCATAAAGAGTTGTCAGTAGATTGTATGACTCTGGTCGGGCAAGAGCTGTCAGGAATACTGCTGGTTTGATCACTGAGCCGATAGGCCTTTTCATGTCAAGTGCCCGGTTGAATCCCGTCTGCTGCGGCGAACGATCGCCAACAACCGCAACGACCTCGCCCTGGTCTACCGAGGCGATGACCAGAGCGCCCTGGAGCGTTTTCCTGGCAGTATCTTTGCGACGTTTTTCAATGGAGGCAAGTTCTTTGGCTAGGCTCTCTTCTGCTTTCTGTTGGATAATCGGATCCAGAGTTGTGAAAACTGATAATCCTTCGCTGCGCAAGTCCTCATCTTTGTAGTCACGGGCCAGCTGTTTTCTTACCAATTGAAGAAATGCAGGATACGGGGTGATACCTGAGGGGGCATCCTGGTTTACGGCAAGTGGCATGTTTTTCAGATGCTCTGCTTCCACGCGGCTTAAAGTTTCGGTGGACGCGAGGATCTCTAGAATGCGATTGCGGCGCTTTTTGGCGCGCTCAGGTTGGTTTCTGGGGTTGTAATAGGATGCACCTTTAACCATTCCGACCAGAAGGGTGAGTTGTTCTGGTTCCAGTTCTGCAAGATCGCGATCAAAATAAAACCGGCTTGCCATGGCAAATCCGTGGATTGAGCGTTTGCCGTCTTGACCCAGATAAACCTCGTTGAGGTATGCCTCAAGGATTTCCGTTTTGCTGTAGTGGTATTCAAGCAGGAGAGCCATTATGGCTTCGTTGATCTTTCGAAGCAGGGTGCGTTCTCTGCTGAGAAAGATATTTTTTACCAACTGCTGGGTCAAGGTGCTGCCGCCTTGCACGGTTTTTCCTGCCTTCAGATTTGCCAGCGCGGCTCGGACGATTGCGGTTGGCCTGATTCCGGGGTGAGAATAAAAATTATTGTCCTCTGTTAAGAGCAGGGCTTTAATGAGCAGTTCAGGGGCATCTGCCAGTTTAATAAGTAACCGGTCTTCGTTGTGACTTGGGTAGATGGCAGCGTATTGAACTGGTTCCAGCCTGAGCGTATTCACCATTTCTTTGCTGTTTGCGTCGGAAAGGGTGGCGAGACTTTTGTCATGTATTGAAAGCGTAACAAGAGTAGCAGGTTGCTCTATATCCGGAAAAGGAAAAGAGCGACTGTAAATGGTTACGTTGTTGCCTTGGATACTATATTCGCCAGGTTTTTCTGGACTTGTTTGTCTGTTGTAGCGCAATAAAAGTAGTTCTTTTTCCAGTGTGCCAACGGTTATAGCTTTCCCGACATATAACTCTAAGGGCCGTGCATAAATCCGGGCTGGAAGCTCCCAGCGTTTTCCCTCAAACCTTTTGGTGACCTGGCCATCGAGCTTTAATATATAAGGCACTGTGAGCAGCAAACAGCTTGCTGCTAAAACAAGACTAAGAGTGATCCAAAGAGGTAATTTTTTCATAATCTGTAAAAATTGTCGGTTAGGCACTAGACAAGTCGTTTTTTCGCCCGGATTTTGGCATCGATAAGGTCCGAGTGGGTCAAACGTAGAAGGTTGGCCAGCTTGTGGGCAAAATGATCTTCATGGGCCTCAAGGTGGGCATCAATGTGAATGATACGCCAGACCGATTCCATAACTGCGATTTTTTCATCTTTTGAGAAGTTGTTGTTCATATAACGGGTGAAACGGAACAGATCCACGGAATCCTTTCGTTCCTTTTGCCCGGAGGTGATCAGGTCATCAATGTCCTGCCGGGAAACATTACACTCTGTCGTGAGAGTCGAGACTATATGTTCCATTTCTTCATCGGAGCATTCACCGTCCACATGAGCCGCCTCAAGCAGGAGGACACAGAGGGCTATGTGAGCATCCTGTTCATTGTTGTTGCCTGTGTTTTTTTCTTCGGTACTGTTACCAATAATTTTCTTTATCAGATCAAACATATTTTCTCCTTAATACCTGTTTGTGAAAAATATAAAAAATAACATATAATCATCTAGTGCGATTAGCACCCACCCTGTTAACCACAATAAGCCCTGATACGACAAGTAAAATGGAACTTACCAGATTTGTAGTAATGGGTTCATTAAGCAGGATGATGCCAAGGAAAACACCTGAAACAGGCATAATGAAGATAAAGGAATGGAGTGCCGTGGCACCAAATCTTTGAATCATGGTATTCCAGGCAACCAGACCAAATGATGCGGTAACAAATGTCTGATAAACCATTGCCTTGATAATCGAAGCGTCAATAAATCGCACCATTTCAGTATCCCAGAGAAATCCGCTGAGTATAAATATCGGTGCCGCCATGGATATTGGGTAGAAGGTGATTTGGATCGGGTGAAATCCTGCAATAATTTTTTTTATATAGATGATATGACAGCCCCATATCAATACCGCAAGGAGTACGAGCAGGTCACCCTGTAAGGCATCGCCAGTCATAACGATATTGTCAAAAAAAAGTATGGCAACTCCGGAAAAACCGAGGATGAGACCAAAGATTTTTTTCAGGTTGATCGTATCTCCAGGGATAAAGTAGTGAGCAAGGATCATCACTACAAAAGGGAGCACGTTGACTATAAGGGTACCGTGGGACGCCGTAGTTTTGCTCAGACCAAAATAAAAAAGAGAGAGTTGCACATAGAACAAGATAGCCAGAATGATGAGATGCCGGTATTTGGCAGGTGTCACGGTCAGTGAGTTTCCGGTGCACCGTGCCCATAAAAATATGACCATGCCGGCAATGCCAAAGCGCACTCCCGCAGTAGTAAAGATTCCGAGTCCGGTCAGGCTGATCTTTATAGCCACCGCATTGGCACCAAATAGAATACAAAGGAACATGGTGAATAGTGATGCTCCGAGGGGCAGTCCGTGGTTGATGGGTAAAGGGGCTAATTCATTTTTTTCAGTTTCCAACGGACTGCCTTATGTGAAGCATGTAAATCCTTCGCGGTTGTGTTCTATTCAATCAGGCAAGGATTGTAATGTATGTTGTCGTTCCCTGTGGTCCTATAACTCAATTTCCTGGCCGAACTCCAAGACAATGACCTTCTTGCCGATTGTTTCAACTTGCTTTTTGAACTCGTTTGGATCCGCTTCGATAACAGGAAATGTATTATAATGCATAGGGATAGCCACCTGGGGGCTGGCTAATTCTACCGCTTTTACAGCATCTGTTATGCCCATGGTAAAGTTATCACCTATAGGCAAGAGCATGAAATCAAGTGGGGTCATCTCACCAATCAGTTTCATGTCGTAAAAGAGTCCAGTATCACCAGTGTGATAAAGTGTCGTGTCGTCGATGGTCAATACCACACCGGAAGGCTCACCGCCATAGGTGTTATCCGGTGTCATGGAACCATGATGGGCGATGGTAAATTTCAACCTGCCGAAATCGAAGAGGTGCGATCCACCAATATGCATGTTGTGAGCCCGGAATCCTTTATCGATGCAGTAGTTGGCAAGCTCATTGACGCAGATAAAAAGTGGATCGGTCCGTTCTGCAATCTTGAATGCATCACCTATATGGTCCCCATGCCCATGGGTTAAAATTATGAAATCAGCGGAAACATCAGTAGATTTGACAGGTGAAGTCGGGTTGTCATCAAGAAATGGATCAATCAGAATAACGAGACCGTCATTGGTAGTGATCTGAAATGATGAGTGGGAAAAATATCTGAGTTTCATCTCTGCCTCCAGATTTGGTTGAAAAAACGTAGTGGACATTGTTCTTAATCAGATGTCGATAACGCGGATTCAAGAGACAGTAGCAGCAACGGTTACTGTTTTCAATTGCTTTGTCCAGGCTCACAAGGTGATTTTTCTCTTAGGAGAAAAAAGTAGGGTAATATAGCTCTGGTTTCCTACTCTTTTACCGAACCGGCAAGTAGCCCTCGGATAAAGTATTTTCCTAAAACAATATAGATGAGCAGCACTGGCAGGGCAGCAAGAATTGAACCGGCCATCGGAAGATTCCAGCTTACAGCCTGGCCGCCCGCCAGCTGGGCCAGGCCAACGGTGATAGGGTTGGAAGAGTGGCGGGTGAGACAGATACCCCAGAGAAATTCGTTCCAGACCTGGGTGAACTGCCAAAGGGAAGTGACGACAAACCCTGGAATCGATAGGGGGAAAATGATATTAGTATAGGTGTAAAAAAAACCGGCACCATCAAGTGAAGCCGACTCCATCAGGGAGTCGGGAATCTGGGCATAGAAATTTCGAAAGATAAGTGAGGTGATTGGCAGACCGTACACTACATGGGCGAGGATCAACCCAGGTAACCCGCCGTAGAGGTTCATTGCCCGCAAAGTTTGGAAAAGAGGTATTAAAATAACCTGATAGGGGATGAACATGCCAAAAAGGAAGAGGGTGAAAAACAGTTCGCTGCCGGGAAATTTCCATTTGGAAAAGACGTAGCCGTTCAACGAGCCGAGTACTGTGGAAAAAAAGGTGGCACAAATTGTCAGGATGATCGAATTGACAATATTAGGGCGCAACAAGTTGAATGCTTCGGAAAAACTGGTGCGGTTTACAGTTGGAGGCAGTTCCCAGGAGTGCGGAAGACTGATATCGGCAGGCAACTTCAACGCAGTTGTCAGTGTCAGGTAAGCCGGCAGCAAATAGGCCAGGGCCAAAAGGACCAGTGTTCCATAAAGGGCGAAGGTGGAAATGGATATTTTAGTTTTCATTTCCCCGCCCTCCTTTGTCGGTAACTACTGATCATGTATGGAATAATAAAGGTTGCTGCAATCAAAAATAAGATAATGGCAATGGCAGCCCCGCGAGCAAAGTCATTGGCCCTAAAGGTGGTCAGGTACATATTGAGTGCGGGATGCCCTGTTTGGCCATTGTCCGGACCAGTCATGGCAAAGATTAAATCGAACATCTTCAGCGAAATATGAGAAAGGATAATCACGGCACTGATGGTAATCGGTCTCACCATTGGCAGAGCAATATGCCGGTAATAGTCGGTGTTGGTGGCCCCGTCGAGCATGGCGGCATCACGAAGATCCTGAGATATTCCTGTGAAGCCTGCAAGGTAAAGCGCCATGGTATAGCCGGAATACTGCCAGACAGTAGCGGCAATTATACCGAAGGTTGCGGTATTGAAACCGTGGGTTTCCTCCATAAACAGTGCCTTTGGCAGCAGATCTCCGCCCAGCCAGGCAAAACCCCCGAGAGCGATACCTGGAAGCAGCCATTTCAGAGCCCGGTTCGGATTGTGTTTTATCCACCTCAGGCCTGCGATGATAAGGAAAAAAGAGATAAGGTAAAGGGCCAGTTGGAGCAGATTCTGCCAATTGAACTCCAGGATGGTTCCGGTGCTGGATAGCCAGCGAAATGTGAGCGGTTTGAGACCAACATACTCGGGCAGGATATTGACCCCACCCTGAGGGGCGAGCATCCAGCGCCAGATAGTGCCTGAGACGATAAAAGACAGTGACATTGGATAGAGGAAAACGGTACGGAAAAAGGCTTCGCCTCTTGGTTTACTATCCAGTAATATCGCCAGGAACATGCCAATACCAATAGCTCCGGCCAGCAGCAAGACAGAATAAAAAACTGCATTGACCAGATCCTGCCTGAACCCTCCACCAAGAAAACCAGTAAAAAGATCGATGTAGTTAGTAAGACCTGCGTAGTTACGCACTGGATTCTCAGCAAGTGCGGCAACACCTCCCCAATCGGTGAGCGATATCCAGAAAGTGTTGCCGATAAAACCATAAACGAAGATGCCTATCAAAATAATCGACGGCAGGAGGGTGAAAAAAGCCTTAATCCTGTCTTTATTGTGCATAATCTATCACAGGTTTTGCCTGACCCGGCAGGACCGGGTCAGAGTGGTGCTGGACTTTAACAAACTTATTTGCCTATACCATTTTTTACAGCAGTCTGTTGTGCTGCTTTAGCCGTAATGGCCGCATTACGCGATTTTAAAAACATCTCCATGACCGCGGCAAAATCGTTCATGAATCCTTCATTGGCCGAGACGCCATGGGCCAATGAACCGACGATGCGGTCTTTGCTAAAGTCGGCTGAAGCCGATTTGGCATAGTCGTTGTATTTGGAGAGATCGCTGTCGGTTCTGGGGGAAATTGATCCTTTCAGCGGGTTGAAAGCATCGCTGCCTTCACGGCTGCCAAGAACTGCAAGCCAGGCCAGCGCGTTGTCTCGATTCGTCGCTCCTTTGGGCAAGCCAAAGGAGTCAGCCAGGAACAAAAACTGTCCGGCGGTGCCGGGGGAGGCCGCCCAGCCAAATCCACTGCCAGGCACCATCTTCTTGGTGGTGCTCATATATCCTGCAGCCCAGTCGCCCATGATGTTAAAGGCTGCCCGGCCGTCAACGACCATGTCGGTTGCCTGCTGCCAGGATAGAGAAGAAGCGTCCTGATTGGTGAATTCAATAATTTTACCAAACAGTTCCCAGGCCTTTACACCTTCAGGGCTGTCGAAGGCCAGTTTGCCTGCCCAGAGTGCATCCCAGTTATCGGCACCAAGAGATGCGAGAGCCACAGACTCCCATAAATGGTTGACTGTCCAGTTCTGGGCGAGTGCCAGGGGGACGATACCTTTTTCTTTCAATTTTGGCGCGATGGTTAAAAAATCATCCCAGCTGTTTGGTGCTTTAACTCCCCATTTTTTGAGATTGGCGGGAACGAACCAGAGCACGTTGGAGCGATGGATAGTGACAGGAACCGACCATATGCCTTTATCAGTCCCAATATTTTTGATCAGTCCCTCGGGAAAGGCATTCATAAAGCCTTGCTCTTTGAAAAGAGGGGTTAAATCTTCCATTCGATCAGCCCTGACCCAGGTGCCTATCAGTTCCTGCCCGGCGTGGACCTGGAAACTGTCCGGTGGCTCTCCACCCAGCATACGGGTCTTCAGAACGGCTTTTGCGTTAACCCCGGAACCTCCGGACACCGTGGCGTTTATCACTTCGACCCCGGAATTCTTCTTGGTGTAGAGATCAACCAGAGCCTGCAGGGCAGGACCTTCATCTCCGGCCCACCATGAAAATATTTCGAGCTGGCCGCTCAAGTCTTTGGCACAGGTTGTATGTGGGGTAATGAGTAGCATTGCTGCGGCCAAGGTAAGAAAGACGGTGAAAATTGTTTTTTTCATGTGTTCCTCCAGGTATAGGTGTGTTTTCAGGCAGCGCAGAGTGCCTGGTGATCAAAAAACGTTCATCAGTATATTGCGAGTTGCGTCTCTGAGTCGAAAAACAGCAAGCGGTCTAGATCAAATCCGAGTGTCATCATCATTCCCGGCTTGGCCGGGATACGGCCTTCAAGTTCAGCTATCAAAGTGATACCGCCCACGGAAAATTCCAGCAGCGACTGGCCGCCGAGAATCTCTGAGACGATCACTTCGACCTCCATCTTCCAGTCGTCGGGAAGTATTGTCATGCCATGGCCTGCTTTGATGGAATCAGGCCTGATTCCAACAAGGACTTTTTGACCATTTTGGCATTGAGGGGGAGATGGTACCGGCAGGGAAAGTTCATTCATGACAACAGTAATATGACCATCCTCCCCCTGAAACTTCCCAGAGATGATATTCGTGGGTGGATTACCAATAAAACCTGCGACAAATCTGTTAGCTGGTTGTTCAAAGACTTCTATCGGAGTACCCACCTGTTGGATATATCCATCTTTTAAAATGACAATTTTGTCGGCCAGGGTCATTGCTTCAACCTGATCGTGGGTGACGTAGATGGTAGTGGTCTGCATTCTCAGGTGCAGCTTTTTCAGTTCCATCCGCATCTGGGTTCGCAATTGGGCATCAAGGTTGGACAGTGGTTCATCAAAGAGGAAGACCACAGGTTTTCGAACGATGGCTCGCCCCATGGCCACCCGTTGTCTTTGTCCGCCTGAGAGTTCAGACGGTTTGCGATGAAGATAGTCGGTGAGTTCAAGGATTTCTGCCGCATGTTCAACTTTTCTGTTGATCTCGGTTTGTGATTCCTTGGCCATTTTCAGGCTGAACGCCATGTTGTTAAAAACGGTCATATGGGGATAAAGGGCATAATTCTGAAAGACCATGGCTACGTTGCGATCCTTCGGAGGCACCTCGTTGACCTGTTTGCCGTCGATGCTAATTTCACCGCCGCTGATTGATTCAAGCCCGGCGATCATTCGAAGAACCGTTGATTTCCCGCAGCCGGAGGGACCGACCAGAACGATGAATTCATTATCTTCAATGAACAGATCGATCCCGTGCACTACCTGGGTAGATCCAAATCGTTTAACAACATCTTTGAGTTCAACCCGTGCCATAATTACAACTCCCTACGGTGATAACTGAGAAAGGCCGTGCCCTCCGTCAGCTGGATTCGCGAACAATCAGTTCTGTTTTTAAAACGATGGTTTCTACTTTTTGTTTTTCCGGGGAAAGGTAAAAGTTTTTTAGCAGCAATCTTGCTGTAGTTTGTCCTATTTCAAATGCCGGTTGGTTGACCGTCGTGATTCTTGGGCGGACCAGAGCTGTGTTTGGATTGTTGGAAAAGCCGACTAAGGCCATTTTCCCGGGAATAGCCATGCCCCGATCCTGAAGTTGGCGAAAGGCGCCTATGGCCACTGGATCGTTGATGGTGAAGATCGCATCAGGTGGATCAGTGAGGCAGAGTAGTCTCTCAACTCCGGCCCGGCCGTCTTCCTCGTGGTACCCACCGGTAATAATATATTCGGATCGAATCTCTCTATAATGATCACGAAGCGCGGCCTCGTAACCATCTGATCGTTTGCGGCTTACATACAGGGTGGGGTTGCCGGCCAGATGGGCAATGCGTTGATAGCCTCTCTCTATGAGATGATTTACTGCACCATAGGCACCTTCAAAGTCATCGACGATCACCTTGCTGGCCTCTATTTCCTCGGGGATTCGATCGAAAAACACAATATGGATGCCCTGGGCTATGGCCGTTTTCAGGTGTGAATAGTCGGTGGTTTCCTGGGAGGTTGAAACCAGCATCCCAGCCACCCTGTTTGCAGCCAGCGCCTTGGTGTTGAGAACCTCCCGGGCATAGGTATCACCTGACTGGCAGACCATGATGATATAACCTGCCTGGTAGGCCACCTCCTCGATCCCGCTTATTACTGTGGAAAAAAAAGTGTTGCGGATCTCCGGTATGATCACACCGATGGTGTTGGAGCGTCGGTTTTGCAAACTCTGGGCAATGATGTTTGGTTGATAGTTGGTGTGGGCAGCCATCTCCAGCACCTTCTCTTTGGTTTTTTTACTGATGTCCGGATGATCACGCAGGGCGCGGGACACCGTGGATGGTGAGAGTTTGAGCAGCTTCGCCAGATCGTTGATGGTAGTGTGGCGCATAGTTTTCAGAGACGTAGAAAATCATTTTGTGAAGATACTTGTACCCCTTGAGGGGCACTAAACTGAGTACCCCTCAAGGGGGCAGCATACAAATTACCTGCTGTTTTCAGCGGGGTCATTTCTAATGAGTCCATCAATCTTCATGGGGCAGCGTCAGCCCGTCTCTCTTAAGAGCGCAGACTCCAGGTCGGCCAAGTTGGATAAGCATGACACTTCCCTCACCAAAAATCCGTTCCATGGACCATTTAAAGTTATCAAAATCATCCTTGGGCACATAGGCTTGCACTGTTCCGGCAAAGCCACCGCCATGGACCCTGCAAACGGCACGAGGACAGATACGCCTGGACATGGCCAGAGCAAGCAGGATACCTTGTTCCCGACTGTCTGTGATGGTAGCGCAGTTCTGCAGAAGTAAGCCGGAAGAGGTTCCTGAAGCTTCAACATGGTGCAGATATTGCTCAAAGTGGCCTTCTTCGAGGAGTTTTGCCATCGTCTGGGCGCGATCATTTTCCTCAATAAAATGGAGCAATCGAAGTGCTGCTCTATCACCTGCCTGGTTGCGGATCGAAGTGATATTGGCAAGTAACCTTTCGAAGGTTATGCCTCTTGCAAAAGGCTGCCCAAAAACTTCTGCCGCAGCTCTCATCTCAGCTGGAATTGTGCCATATTCTCTGCTTAGTTCCACGTGGTTGCCGCCGGTGTCGATAATTGCAAGCTGGTAGTCGGTTTTATCCAGGCTCTGCTTTATAAGGCTGATCGATGGTTGTTTCGGTTTAGCAAAGTCGATGAATATCGTTTTTCCGACCGCACTTGCCAGCTGGTCCATAAGCCCACAGGATTTGCCGAAAAAATCGTTTTCCGCCTCCCATGCCATCATTGCCAGGGATTTTGCTGAAAGTTTTGCATCGTTGAAAAGGAAATTGAATGTTGCTGCCACCATTACAGAAAAAGCAGCCGACGAGCTGAGTCCGGTGCCTGGCAGACAGGTGGCATGCAGACGTCCGTAAAAGCCTTGGCGAATTCCAGTATGCTTAAAAAAAGCTGCCGCTACTCCGCGAACAAGTGCTTCGGGGGTATTTTGTTCCTCCGCCAGCGGCTCAAGGTTGTGGAGGTCAACCCGGATGGGAGAGAGATAGGTCTCTGAGTCTAAAACTACCTCCTGATTGTCAGCAGGGGTGACAGCAGCAACGCAGTCCAAGTCGACTGCGGCTGCAAGGACGCAACCGTGATTATGATCGGTATGGTTGCCGGCAAGCTCTGTCCGGCCAGGTGCATTAACTAATAGTGTTTTTGCACCTGGTTTGGCGTGTGTAAAAAGGTCCAATATCCTGAGATAACGACGCTTTTGGGCACCAATATTCTCAGGTCCATATAGGGTACTAAAGTGCTTGTTCATTTGGCCGGAGTTTATTTCCGCAGCAAGGGCAGCACTAGAAACGATCATTTTTGGTCTGCCTCCTTATCGAGATAATGGGTTGTCGGCAGGCTGCGCAACTTTTCTGCGGCCATCTCGGCTGTCAGGTCGCGTTGAGCCATGGCCAGCATTTCATAGCCAACCATATGCTTTTTCACTTTTTGTGACCTGAGTAGCGGTGGAAAATAGTGAATATGGTAGTGCCAAAAATCGTGGTTGTTGCCGTTTGTTGGCTGCTGATGAATACCCATGGAATAAGGGAAGGAGGTTTTGAAAAGGTTGTCATAGCAGATTGTTAACTGGGCTATAATATGTGCCAAATCAAATGTTTCCTCGGCTGTTAATGAAACAATGGATGATGCATGCCGTCTCGGCAGAATCATTGTTTCAAAAGGCCAGACTGCCCAGAAGGGAACAAGCGCTACGAAGGAAGAGTTGCTAAAAAGAATACGTCTGTCTTCCTGGAGTTCACGTGATAGATAGTCACAAAGAAGGCAGGAACTGTTTTTCTGTAGATATTCCAGCTGCTGCCTGGATTCACAGGCCGGGATGGTTGGGATGGTACTGTTGGCCCAGATTTGGCCATGGGGATGAGGGTTTGAGCAGCCCATTGCCAAGCCGCGGTTTTCAAATATCTGTACATGGTTTATATTTTCTAAGGAACCAAGGTCATGATATTCTTTTTGCCAGGTTGCAATTACCTGTACTATTTGCTGTCGTTTCATCCTGGCCATGGTCTGGTCATGTCGTGGACTGTAGCAGATGACTTTACATATACCTGTTTCCGGTTCTGCACTTAGCAGTTCTGTCTCAGTACTGGAATGAGTGGTCGAAGAATATTCGGGGAGTAAGGCAGCAAAGTCGTTAGTGAAGACAAAAGTATTGGTATAGTTGGGATTGACAGTTCCTTCTACCCGGGTATTGCCGGGACAGAGATAGCAATCGGGATCGTATTCTGGAGGAGTCGTCGTATCGGGAGTTTCTTCCTGTCCGGTCCAGGGCCTTTTGTTTCTATGGGGGGAAACAAGCACCCATTCTCCGGTCAGGGGATTGAATCTGCGGTGTGGCATTGTGTTCAGGTTATTCCAGCGTTGATGCTTCATGAAAGCCTCGTTTACCGTCTGAAATTTGGGTAAAATTATTTATGCAAACGTTACCGCAAACGTTTGCATAAGTAATTTTAATAAATAATATAGGTAATACTGTTATTGATTGTCAATCGTTTTCCGAGGATTACTCCTATGAAACGTTCAGAAATAAACTCGTATATTGTTGAGGCCATAGAGTTTTTTGCAGAAACCGGTTTCAAACTGCCACCTTTTGCTTTCTGGCCCCCTGAACAATGGCAAGGGATGGGGGAAGAGGCAGATGAAATCCGTCATAACTGCCTTGGCTGGGATGTGACTGATTATGGTCTTGATAGATTTCTAGAGACGGGCCTGCTACTTTTTACCATTCGTAACGGTAATTTTAGTAAGAAAGATCGTTATCCTAAAGGCTATGCCGAGAAAATCATGGTAGTAAAAGAAAATCAGGTTACCCCGTGGCACTTTCATTGGAATAAACGTGAAGATATTATAAACCGTGGGGGAGGCGAGCTTGTGCTCGAATTATATCTGGCCGATGAAAAAAATGGTTTTTCGGACAAGAGATTCATTGTCTCAGTTGACGGGGTGTCGAGAGAAGTTGGTCCTGGCGATAAAGTATTTCTGACTCCAGGTGAATCCATTTGTCTCGAACCCTATGTATACCATACCTTTTATGGCCGACCAGGTTTAGGGTCGGTGATTGTCGGGGAAGTTTCGGATGTCAATGACGACAACAAAGATAACTGTTTTTTGGAGAGTCTGGGCAGGTACCCCGAGATAGTCGAAGATGAACCAATTTTGTACTATCTTTGTACTGAATATCCCTAAGTCTCAATGCCAATCTTTCTTTTTGAAAACCTTTCCCAAATTGCGGAGTAAAAAATGAAAAAATTTACCATAGCTGGCATTGGCGAGCTTCTCTGGGATGTGTTGCCGGGCAATGAGGTGCTAGGTGGAGCTCCGGTAAATTTTGCTTATCACGTCACGGCTCTTGGGGAAAGAGGGATACCTGTTTCGACTATTGGCCGGGACTTTCGGGGAGAAAAGGCGCTAGTTGAACTACAAAATCGTGGCGTTGATATTGGTGCGATCTCAAGATCAGAGGACTTTGCAACAGGATATGTAACAGCAACGCTGGATAAAGAAGGAAAGGCTACCTACCTCTTTCCAGAAGAGGTAGCCTGGGATCATTTGCTGGTTAATGAATATGCAGAGAATCTGCGCAGTGAGCTTGATGCGGTCTGCTTTGGTTCTCTTGCCCAGCGGTCAGAACACGCGCGCCGGGCAATTCATGGTTTTCTCGACATGCTCAGTGGCGAAACAGTAAAGGTTTTTGATATTAATCTGCGACAGGATTATTTCTCCAGGCAAGTGATTGAATTCTCTCTTAAACAGACTGATATTCTAAAATTAAACGAAGAGGAACTGCCGGTTCTTGCCAGTTTGCTTGAACTTAAAGGACCCGGTGATACATGGCTTTCGGCGCTTATTGAAAAATATCACCTTGAAATGGCAATATTGTCCAGGGGGGACAAGGGAAGTCTTCTTGTGACCCAAGATCTATTCTCGGAACATTCGGGTATTATCACCCATGTCGAGGATACCATCGGGGCCGGGGATGCATTTACGGCAGCGGTAACCATCGGCTATTTGCGGGGAATGGCCTTGGAGGATATCAACGAACAGGCCAACAGAATTGCCGCGTATGTTTGTTCACAGCAGGGTGCTATGCCCCTTATGCCGGAGTTTCTGGGAAAATAAGATGGCTCGCAGGCTGGGGAGAGCAGAAGAAATAAAGAATAACATTATTTTTTGGGAAATAATATGACCATAAAATCATTCCAGGACTACTATCCGGAGTCTCTTAGCCACTGCTACGGCTGTGGAACCAACAATACCCATGGGCTACATATCGCAAGTTTCTGGGACGGTGATGAGTCAATCGCCACCTTCCACCCGAAAGAATATCATTTGGCTTTTCCCGGTTATGTCTATGGTGGGTTGATTGCCTCATTGATCGACTGTCACTGTATCGGTACTGCTGCAGCTGGCGCTTACAGAGAGGCAGGGAGGGCCCCGGAAAGCTTGCCTGCTTTTAGGTATGTAACCGGATCTTTACAGGTAGATTATCTCAAACCAACCCCACTTGGACCACCTATCGTAATACGGGCAAGGATTGAAGAGATTAAAGGAAGAAAGACAATTGTTCTGGCGAGAGTCTTGGTTGAGGACATCGTTACCGCTAAAGGACGTGTGCTTGCAGTGAAGATGCCGGACCGCCTCAGGGAGGAGGAAAGAGACTAACAACCGCAGGGATATACGGCTATTCGGCCCGGCACGGCTCAGTCTGCTTCTAAGTCTATTTCCATGAAATTGAACCACATACCGTTGTTTTGCGCGTGATCCAATTCAATTTGCACAACATCTACGTGGCGTTCTTCGATCTCAAGGAATTTTTCAAAGATACTTTTAATTTCGCCCTCCGTTGTGCTACAGGCATAACGGTAAAAAGCTGATGTCTCTTTTTCAAGCTTAAGAGCACTACTCAATACTGATTTGATGTCCCCCAGCATCTGTGTGGGGATTGTTACCTTAAGTTTTTCAAGCCCCGAATCAAGTTGCTTTAAGGTCGGGATGGAGGAGGTCAGTTTGTCAATTTCAATGATTCCTTTCGTTTTAAGTTGCTCAAGGCTGTAGACGAGAAAATCCATGTGGGATTGCTCGTCGTCGCCAAGAGCCTGAAAGATTTTTTTGCCGCGTTCGTCATCGACTATCCCTTCAGCCGAGCGATAAAGATCTCTTATTTTTTCTTCGTACTGTAATGCTGTCGCGAACATCTCCTGTGAATTCATATGTTTTCCCCTCTGCCGTTGGTTACCCTTAGTTGAAAAAAGTTGCAGTATGTATTCGCGCTATCCAACACTTAAACAATAGCCACGGCAGAGCACTTTGTCGATAAGTCGTCTTAACCATAGACCTGATCAATGCTGGCAGCCAGATCATCGTAAAACTCGTTAACTGTGTCATACATAACGCTTGTGCCGGTGCTGAAATGAAGGAGGATATCGTTAAAACATTGAGGTAAATTGGGATAGAGCTTTCTTAAGTTAAAAATCCTGTCCTGGGAAAGAAGAGAAAGATCTCCTGTGTGCAGGGTTCTAAAAACCTGTTCGCCCATTTTCTTATTCTGAATGACATCAATAGGGCGGAAATTTCTCCGGCCAAGGATATACAGGAGAATATTTCCAAGACCAATCAGGTCAAGGGCATAAGGGCGCTCGGGAAGGTAGAAGTCGTAGTCAAAATCAATCCAACGGTAGTGTCCTTCTTCCCGGTCCACGAGAATATGGTCTCTTCTGATATCCCCATGTTTGAAACCGTGCCGATGGAGCAGGACGATGGCTTCCACCGACCTGAGGAAACGACGCAGGATATCTTCAACGTGAGTTGAGAGATACGTCTCATAATCACAATTTATTCGGCTAATTACAGTGTCCAGGCGTGCGCCTCGAATGATTTCAAGAATACGGACCAGATTGTCAGCCTCATCAAGAGCCGAATAACCCTGCATGAACATTGAATTGCCAAAAACTAAATCCAGTACCTGCCCTTCCTTTTCGGGTCTGCGGTAACAGGTTACTTTGAGTTTTCCGAGCGTCAGGGTGAACTTTTCGTGGAAAACCAGCTTAATGATTTTTCTCTCTCCTGACTCCAGGTCGTACACCTTTGGTACCCACTGTTTTGGCTGCTCGTCAATACCAAATCTGCCCTCTTTGGTATAGCCGACCACCAGGAAATATTTGTTGTCCACATGGATAATGTCGCCGTAGTCTATGCGAGTGAAATCACTGGTGTCTCGGTATATCTTCGGTTGTCTGCGCTGGTTCTTAAAGGCATTGTGATTTTTGAGCAAAGGCAGGATATGGGGGGGGAAGTGACTCCAGTCAACCATAATTTACCCCACTATCCATGATGTGAAATCGTTACAGTGTCTCGCAAGGGTGTTTGAGATCGAACCAAAGAGGAATTCTTCGGCCTTGGAAACGCCGCGTTTCCCGGTGACCACTGTCCCAAAATCTCCCTTTTGCCGTACCTCAAGGAGGGTGTCACTGATGGTTTTTCCCTCTGCCATATGGGTAGTGCAGTAGATAGCTTCTCTTGTGATTTCGGCCTCAGCCAGAATCTCCAGGCATCTGCGGAAAATATGTTCGGCTCTGACAATTCGCTGGGCCTGGTAATCTTCGAGAATCCCTCCTTTCAGGTGGAAATCCGGTGGAGGCTCGGGGTAAATGTGTAGAAGGCAGATTGAGACTTTGTTGACTTTCTGGACAATCTGACTGACATACCTGACCGCCCGTAGTGAAGATTCCATCTCGTCCACCGCAATAAGAATATTGTTCCAGTCGGCCATAGCATCCCCTGTTTTGAAGTTACATGGCATTCCTTCTTGTTTTTAACAATCTCATCAAAACTCAAAATTTTAGACGGTAAGCAAAAAAACTTTATTATGGTTGCTCTACTCCCGGTTTCCAACACTCCAGAAGTTTAATCAGTTGCACCATGGTTTGGTGGGTAGGCACTTTTACCCCGTGCTCTTCAGCAAAACGGCAGATTGCTCCGTTCTGGGCGTCGATCTCAGTTGGCACCTCATTGAGGATATCCTGCAGCATGGATGACAGATTGTTTGCGCTTTTTTCGCATGCATCAAAGAGCAGTTCATACAGATCCGGATAGACGAGTTCAACTGAGCAACTATTGGCTACTGCCCTGCCTTCATCAAGGAGTCGTTTCATCAGAGTGATAGATTCCATTTTTGAAGTGAGTGAACCATTGGGAACCTGGAGGATGGCTGATACAGGATTGATAGCGGAATAGGTGATCACCTTACACCAGAGCCTGCCGATAATCCTTTTGACCATCTGGGTGTCAATCCCGCATCGGTTGAAAACATGATTGATGTTTTCCAGCCGTTTGCTGAATGTACCGTTTATTTCTCCTATATAGGTTCTGGCAAGCCCACCTTGTCTGACCCGGGCGTCACTAAGTGCAGTACCGGACATAAAGGTAATGCCTAAAAGAATATTTTCTTCAGGGACTATTTTTGAGGCGACTTCCAGGTTGCCTAGGCCAGTTTGCATACAGAGGAGAGGGCAGGAATCGCTGATAAGATGGGCAATGTCTTTTACACCGGCCAGAGTGGCCTGAGACTTAACCAATAACAGGACTAAATCCGCTTCAGTGACTGAGTCGGCTGAGAAGAGGGCTTTAACAGGGTAAGATTGTGCATCCTCAGGATGTTCATCGTCATCATCTATAAGGCCTATTCCTTTTTCCTGTAAGGCACCCAGAGTGATTTGATCAATATCGATCAACGTTATTTCATTGCCACCTTTGACCAGGAAATAACCAAAAAGCCTGCCGATTGCACCACCTCCGACAATCACAATTTTCATAGATCGCCTCCGTGTCTGATGATGTTAGAAAAGGTTTCCTTTCTTCTATTGTATAATGTGGAGCTGCCTAATGCAAATATGGAGCAAATATGCAGGGGTTTTTCTGGAAATTCAAGCCTCCTGTCAAGTCGATGACTTAGGGGGCATCGTGTGAGTAGGGCTACCTTGAAAAATCTCCGCGGCCTCTGCTTCTGTTTCTGATAAGGTGGGGTGCGGATGGATTGTCAGGGCAAGATCTTCTGCAAGGGCGCCCATTTCGATGGCAAGAGCCGCTTCACTAATTAAGCCTTCGGCATTACGGCCAGTGATACCCACCCCGAGAATGCGACCATCTTGTCGATCGGTCAACAGCTTGGTGAAGCCGTCGGTCATACCCATAGTCTGAGCCCTGCCGGAATACTTCCATGGGAACCTCTGGACAGTGTATGGGATGTCTTCTGCAGTGGCCTGCTGTTCGGTCAGGCCGCACCAGCTGATCTGTGGATCAGTATAGACTACCGCCGGAATTGCACGGGCATCAAAGCTGGAGGTTATTCCGGCAATAACCTCCGCCGCTACCCTGCCTTCCCGGGTAGCCTTGTGGGCCAGCATAAGCCCTCCGGCCACATCGCCGATAGCAAAGAGATGATCATCGGAGGTTTGTTGCTGGTTGTTGATCATTATAAACCCCTGGTTGTTGAGCGTGACGCCGGTGTTTTCCAAACCAAGGTTGCCGCTGTTGGGTTGTCGGCCAATAGCTATAAGGACCCGGTCAAAACAGCGCTGTTCTATTTTACTGTCTTGCTTCAAGCTAACATCAACTCCTGTGTCATGTTCGTGCATACTGTCCACCTGCACTTCAAACAGGATGTCTGCAAAAAGTCTGGACAGTCGTTGCTGTACGGGCTGAACCAGATCGGCATCAACCTGTGCAAGTAAGCGGGCATCGCTCTCCACAAGTGTCACCTGACTTCCAAGTGTCGCATATACTGAACCAAGCTCCAGACCGACATAGCCACCACCAACAACCAGTAGGCTTTTGGGGATATCGGGGAGGGATAAGGCGGAGGCTGGATCCATAATCCGGCTCTCTTTGGAAAATGCTACCCCCGGTAGTTCAAGCGGCTTTGACCCGGTCGCGATAATGCCATGTTTAAAACGTATCCGGCTAATATCAGCACCTGAGAGACGTACCCTCTTTGAGCTTTCAAAACGGGCCGTACCCTTGACGATGAGGATTCCTCGACGCTTAGCCAGGGTGACCAGCCCATCAGCAATGGAGTCGATCACCTGATTTTTCCAGGCCCGCATGGCTGTAACATCCAACTTTGGCTTGGAAAAACTGATGCCCATTTTTTTGGCGTTTTGAGCATCGAGAATCAGTTCAGCTAGATGAAGAAAGGTTTTGGAGGGGATGCAGCCCTTATGGAGACAATTCCCTCCTGGACGGGAAAAAGGATCCACCATGATCACGTCGAGGCCGAGATCTGCCGCTCGAAAAGCAGCCCCATAGCCACCGGGACCACTGCCGATAACCAGCAGGTCGGTGTTCATTTCCATATCACCCATTACCATAGTCTTTATCCTTACTAAATCATGGTAATCAAGAGTTCTTCGGGATCCTCCAGAGCGTCAATCACCAGCCGCAGAAACCGGATGGCGTCAGCACCGTCGACCACTCGGTGGTCAAAGCAGAGAATAATTGGCATGATCAGTCGGGGAACGACCTCATGTCTGCCACGTTCGTCGGTGATGACGGCGGGCTGCATCCGGCCCTGTCCAAGACCGAGGATGGCTACCTCCGGATGGTTAATAATGGCGGAGAAATGGCTGCCGCCAAGGGCTCCAGCATTGGTGATGGTGAAGGTGCCTCCCTGCATTTCTTCCCGATTATGAGTACCCGCACGAACTCTCTTTATAGCGCTGTCCACTTCAACGGCCAGCTCCTTGATGCTCTTGCGATCGACATCCCTGATCACCGGGACCATCAGGCCATGTTCGGTATCGACTGCTATGCCGATATTGAAAAAACGCTTGATGATGATTTCCTGCGTCTGCAGGTCAAGGCTGGAATTAAAGTAAGGATAACTCTTCAGGGCGGTGGCGACCGCTTTTATGGCAAAAAGTGTCATGGTCAATCTGCCGCCGGCTGCTTTAATTTCATCTTTATGCTTTTGCCGGAAGGCTTCGAGTTTGGTGATGTCTACATTGTCCTGGCACTGAACATGGGGGATATGGGTCCAGGAACTGATCATCTGGTTTGCGGTCGCCCGTCTGATTGAACGAAATGGCAGTCGCTCAATCTCACCCCATTTGCTGAAATCGGGAAGGCCAGTCGAGCTTGGAGCGGTCAAAGGAGCGATCGAGGGAGCAGTGGAAGTAGAACGGGGCGTGACGTCTTGCTCTGGAGGTGCTTCAGGGACTATTTTTTTTTCGGCATGGGCTTTCACATCCTCTTTAGTGACAATTCCATTTGAACCGCTTGGGGTAACTTCATGCAGTTCAACTCCTAGTTCCCGTGCCAGTCGTCTGGTTGATGGCGCAGCTGGGATCACTTTTTGTTTGCGGCCCGTATCCGTACGATTTCTTTGGGTTGGCTGGTTTACTTCGGTTACAGGTTGAACAGCATCTTCTGTCTTGTCTGTGATAAAGGTGATCAGTACATCGCCGACAACGGCCATATCGCCAACCTGCACCAGGATTTCACTCACAGTTCCCGTGTAGGGGGAGGGGATCTCCACCGCGGCTTTATCGGTCTCGATTTCCATTATGAGCTCACCTTCAGCGACAGCCTGGCCGACCGCTACGGGAAGGGCGAGAATCTCTGCCTCGTGAACCCCTTCTCCAAGATCCGGTAACCGAAAAGACGTGGTCATACTTGCTCCGTATTTTAATTGTTCAGTGTCCTGCGTGCAGCAGTGGCTATGCGCTGCACACTTGGGATATAGCTCTTTTCTCTACTGAAATAGGGGATAATCAGGTCAAAGCCGGTGACTCTTTCTATCGGTGCCTCCAGATAGTAGAAAGCGCCTTCTAGTAACCTCGTCACAATTTCTGCTCCGGGCCCAAAGCTCCTGGGTGCCTCGTGGACAACCACCGCCCGACCGGTTTTTTTAACCGATTCGACCATAGTGCTATCCTCTAACGGAGAAATGGTGAGAAGGTCAATTACTTCCGCCTCAATTCCTTCTTTTGTCTGCAATTCTTCTGCGGCTTCAAGTGTTGGACGTAGCATTGCGCCATAGGAGATAATGGTCAGGTCGTCACCCTTCCTGGCAATATTTGCCTTGCCGATGGGGAAGCTTTCTTCCTCCTCGGGGACCTCTTCGCGAAAGGCGCGATACAAAGCTTTTGCCTCATAAAAAATTACAGGATCGGGGTCGCGAATGGCACTGACGAGCAGTGCTCTGGCGTTACGTGGTCCGGATGGGATGACCATTTTTAACCCCGGAGTGTGGGCCCAGTAGACCTCACGGCTCTCCGCGTGGTGTTCCAGCGCGCGGACGCCGCCGCCATAGGGGGCACGCATAACCATTGGAACCGTGAGTCTTCCCCTGGTTCTCCAGCGCATACGGGCCGCGTGATTTTCCAGTTGATGAAAGTTTTGGTAGGAAAATCCTGAGAATTGAATCTCGCAGACAGGTTTTAAACCGTAAATGGCCATGCCCACCGCCATGCCAACAATGGCGGATTCTGCCAATGGGGTGTCAACGACCCGATCGCTGCCGAACTGGTCTACCAGATGATCGGTCACTCTGAAAACTCCTCCGTCAAGGCCAATATCCTGGCCGAGCAGAACAACCGAATCGTCTTTTTCCATCTCCTGTCTGAGCGCAAGGTTAAGGGCTTCAACCATTGTCATTTTAGCCATGGTGATCCTCCCCTTCGCTGTTTTCGAGTTCGCGGATCAGCTCGTTTTTCTGGGCTTGAAGACTGGGGGGCATTTCAGCGTAGAGATGATCAAACATATCAAGCGGATCGCCTAAATCTTTCATCTGCAGTTCTGCCTGGTCAATAGCAGCCTGGATCTTCAGCTTTATTTCATCTTCAAAATCGGCAAGGTCCCCCTCCGTGAGGACATTTTTTTTCAGCAGGTAATTTTGATAGCGAAGCAGGGGGTCTTTTTTCTTCCAGAGTTCTACTTCTCCTTCCTGTCGATATTTTTTGGGATCGTCGGCTGTGGTGTGCATCATGATCCTGTAGGTAACGCATTCGATAAAAGTCGGACCACCACCGGATCTTGCACGCTCTACTGCTTCTGCGGTTGCCGCATAAACTGACAGGATATCATTACCATCAACCTGGATACCGGGCATCCCGTAGGCCAGGGCTTTTTGGGCCAAGGTTTCCGAGTGGGTCTGTTTGGACAGTGGGACGGATATTGCCCACTGGTTATTCTGGCAGACGAAGATAACCGGCACTTTATAGACGGCGGCACAGTTCATCCCTTCATGAAAATCGCCTTCGGAAGTAGCACCGTCACCAAAAAAGGTCATGGTAACTTCGTCGGTCTGCCGGTATTTTGCCGCCCAGCCAAGGCCAACTGCATGGATTATCTGAGAAGCCACCGGCACCGACATCGGCAAGTCTTTCTGGTTGTCAGGGATGATAGTACCTTCGTTGTAGCCGTTATAGTAAAGCAGGATACTTTCCATTGACCTGCCCCGCATGATTTCCGCAGCTGTCTCCCTGAAGGCGGGAACCAGCCAGTCACTGTCACGAAGCAGAGCGACTGCCCCAATCTGCGATGCCTCTTGGCCTTTAATGGGAGGGAAGGTGCCGATACGGCCCTGGCGCTGGAGATCAAGCATACGCTCATCAAACCTTCGTCCCAGCAAAATGGCTTGAAATATTCTGAGGTGTTCTTCGTTTACTATATCAGGTTCTAACTCGGAATCGAGTTTGCCGTTTTCATCAAGAATGGACAGGTAATCAATATCGTTTGTGAGAGCAAGACGTTTTCGACCCATAAAAAGATTCCTTATGGACTCCATGGAGAGAAATTATACAACTCGAAACTTACAAAAAACTCTTACCCTTAGTATATCCACGAAGCCAATAATTTCAATCGGGCGGCTCTTGTGGACACCTCTTAATACGTTAACTCACAAGAGCCGCCCGGACCTTGTCTGCCAGTTCTTTTACGGAGAAGGGCTTTTGGATAAAAGACACGCCTTCTTTCAGCACTCCCTGGTTGGCAATGATATTGGCCGTGTAGCCTGATATGAAAAGATGTCTCATTTCAGGTCGGCTCTTCGCGAGCTTTTCCGCCAACTCACGGCCATTCATCTCGGGCATGATTAAATCAGTTGCAAGCAGGTCGATATGACCGGAAAATTGACGGACTATGCGAATGGCTTCGTTAGGAGTGCCTGCCGTCAGCACTGTATAGCCCAGGCGTTCGAGCATCGTCTTGGTCAAGATCAAAAGTGTCGGTTCGTCCTCCACCAGCATGATGATTTCATCTCCACGCGAAACTGATTCCATGGACTTTGTTATCTGTGCTTTTATTGTCTTCTCAACATGACGTGGTATATAGATCGTAAAGGTTGTTCCCTGTCCAGGTTCGCTGTAGGTAGTGATATAGCCGTTGTTCTGTTTAACCGCACCGTATACAGTGGCCAGGCCGAGACCGGTTCCTTCGCCGACGTTTTTGGTCGTAAAGAACGGTTCGAAGATATGAGCCAGTGTCTCCTTATCCATGCCACTACCATTATCGCTTACGGCAATCCGCACATATTCCCCGGGTACAGATCCCGCATGACCGATACAAAAGTCATCGTTGAGGGTTGTGTTGCCCGTCTCAACAGTTAGTTTGCCAATGCCCGCAATAGCGTCCCGGGCATTGGCGCAGAGGTTTGCAAGAATCTGGTCGATCTGTGATGGATCCATCATTATCGGCCAGAGACCAGTTCCGGGCATCCAAATAAGGTTGATGTTCTCACCGATGAGTCGTCTCAGTATGTTGAGTGCTCCTTCTATGGCCTTGTTCAGATCAAGTACCTTGGGTGCTACAGTCTGCTTACGTGCAAAAGTCAACAATTGTCGGGTAAGGACTGCAGAACGCTGGGCTGCTTTACGGATTTCCTCCAACTCGGTGTGGAACTTTTCAGAAGGGTCCGCCTGGGCAAGGATCAATTCAGAGTAACCAATAATCACCCCGAGCATGTTGTTAAAATCGTGCGCTACCCCACCTGCAAGCTGTCCGATAGAGTCCATTCTCTGTGCCTGCTGGAGCTGGCTTTCCAGTTTTATTTTCTCTGCTTCGTTCTGTTTGAGGTCGGTGATGTCCCTGAATTCAACAGTTCTAACATTTTTACCTTTGTGTGGAATATTTCGTGCTTCTAGGCGGAGGGGGTATTCTTCGTTATTTTTTCGCACACCAATCGCCTCATAGGGTTTTTCGTCCCCAGATAGGATATTGCTCAGCACGATCTCACGGGTTTTTTCTGCTATAAGTAGCAAACCGTTCATGCCGATCAACTCATCTGTTGAATAGCCGGTCATTTCAGAAAGGCTCTGATTGCAGTCCAGAATTATTCCTTTATCGTGAATACAAATACCGCCGAAAGAAGCATTATGTAAGGCCTTAAAGCGAGCCTCACTTTCCCGCAACGCCTCCTCGGCCAGTTTTTGCTCAGTGATGTCGGTTATTGTGGCAAAAGAACCTGCGAAATGCCCTTTACTATCCTTGAAAGCAGAGGCGGAGACAATGGTCCAGATCTCACGGCCCTCCTTGGTCCTGAAGCGACGTTCAAACTGGCTGTATTGACCTTGCTCCCGTTCATGCTTGCGTTGCTCAAAATCATCCAGGTCATCTTCATGGATAAACATATAAAACGATTGCCCGAGTAATTCATCAAGTTCATAGCCAAACATTTCTGCCAAATGTGCATTGGCGAAGGTAATCCGCCACTCGGCATCCAAACTCAAAATGCCCTCACGAACAGTGGTGATTATTCTTCGGAATTGCTCTTCATTTTTCCGTAAATCCTTATCCATCTTTTTGCGTTCGGTGATATCCCGATAGAAGGACTGATAGGTGCCGTCGGGCATTTTCCTGGAGCGCATTTCAACAAAGATCTCGGCTCCGTCCGGATGGATAAAAGTTCGTTCATTTATGACGGTTTCGCCTTTTGCAAGCAGATCAAATCTGAAAGGTTTTTCCAAGAGATCTTCCCTGGCAAAAGGCAGTTCACTTACATGCTTGCCGAGCAGTTGTTCCCTTGTAAGACCGGTAAATGCACTCATATGCTGATTAGCTTCGATGATAATACCTTTCTGTGAGCCGAGAAGTATTCCATCGACCGCCAGATCAATAATCGCTCGATAACGTTCTTCGCTTTCCCGGAATTCTCGTGTTCGGCGGTTCACTGTTCTCTTTAGGAGCATGGAAAAGGCGGCAAAGACCAGGATTGTGACAACGCCGAGGGTCGTTGCATAGAGAAGCCAGAGCGGGGTTTTCGTTTCAAGACCCTGATTTCCCAGCCAGTAGTCAAGGCGATTGTAGTAGAATGAACCTGGTTCCTTTTTCCAGCTGGAAAGTTGAGCATCAATGTGGCTCAGCAGCTCGTGTTGTGTCCCTTTCTTGCTGGCAAAGTAAATAGAAAAAGGGCTGAACATGATAGAACTGCCGACCAGTTTATATTCCTTTGCTTGACGGAGGCCAATGTGCTGCGGGGCAACTCCGGCATCAACCACTCCCTTTTGGACAGCGGAAAACACCTCGGCATGGGTGGCAAATTCGACTATTTTGCAATGTACGCCAAAATTTTCCGCTGTCGAAATGAAGTTACTGCCGCAGATGTCCTTGCGCATGATTGCGACGGGGCGCCCTGCGAGATCGTTGATGTTTTTTGATTTACCTTCTGGTCTGACAAAGACCTGGCCCCAGAGTTCAGCCACCGATTCATTGGAGAAATCCATGACCTCGGCTCTCTCTGGTGAGTATGCAACTGAGAGTAACAGGTCGATCTCATCCTTCTGCAGGCGTTCCAGTCCCTCTGACCAGCTTCCCGGTACGAACTCGATTGTCCAACTTTCGGGTTTAAGGATTTTTCTAAGCAGGTCTGGGTATAGCCCCTTGGAAACCCCAAGTTTATCCATATAATTTAATGGCTGGACTGGGAAAATACCTACCCGGACAATACCATGCGGTCCTCTATGATCTGCCTGGACGGAGCTGGTAGTCAGGATCAAAATGAGGAGAAGCATTATTTGACAGAGAACGCGTGAAATCATAGTTTTTTCAATGGAGTCGTATGGTCACAAATGTTCCAAACAGACGGGAGCAGGCTAATGGCTGTAAACAAATACTGGCTTTCTACAACATTAATCAAATTGTGACTTAAAGCTTGTCAGTTCTGTTCTCAGCGCCTGCATTTCCTGGCGTAGTTCGTCTATCTGTTCCTGGAGTTTTCCCATGCGGTCAATTGTAATGACATTTTTGGGTTGAACAACGGCTTCAGCGTCTGTTTCCAGCGGTTTGCCACTCAATAGATGTGCGTACCGAGACTCTTTGCGTCCTGGTTGCCGGACCATTTTGCTGACCAGTTCCATATCTTCGAGGTTGCTTATGGTTTCTTGGACTTGGTCAAGGCTTGGAAAAGAATAGAGACGCTCGGTGCGACTACGGACCTCGCCTGCAGTTTGCGGGCCCCGAAGCAGGAGAATACAGATAATTGCCTGCTCACTGGCAACAAGTTTTAATTCCTGGGAGAAAATTTGCTCATACTTTGAGACTCGGCTGAGGTCGCTTTGCCTGACCAGTTTGCGTTCTCGTAGGCCGTTTAATGCATAAACAACCGTTTCTTCGTCATAGGAGACTACTGGGTTGCGGTTTGATTTTTGGTTGCAGGCATTGGATAAGGCGTTGAGTGTAAGTGGGTAATAGTCAGGTGTGGCCATTTCTTTTTCCATTAAACAGCCAAGCACTCGGACTTCGTCATCAGTGAGTAAAATGTCCATAAAGTTTACCTGTTTGTAATTTGGAGTAGACTCATTGCATTGAAAGGCTTGTGTCACACATAGTTTTGGGATAACTCTGGGCTATTTGAAACACCCAGTCTTCTAGAATCTAAAGTATCGGCCAATGCGGTCCAACAATTTAGATGGCATTTCAAAGACATGTATTAATACTTCTCGATTAGCACTTCTTTTACTACTTCCAAGCTTAAAGTCAGAATAAAACTTTTGTCCACATGAGGGGCAAGCCATAAGCATCCCACCAATGTTCTCAGGAAATCGTAATCGTTGGCTGCATTTTGGGCACTTCTTTTCAGTATAGTCAGTCATGAGTATGTTAGGATGTTGATTGTTCGCTTATATTTTAGCGTTTTCCATACTGGTACTCTTGCGTAAAGTATACTGCAAGCAAGAGTATCAATACAAAATAAATCTATGTTGTTCGTCAATACTCATTGACGAACAATGGAAATCATTATCTTCATCAGGTAATATTTTACAACTGTCAGGTTGACACATCCGCTTATGCAGATTAGTGAATATAAAGAATCTGTTGAAATAAATTAATTGGCGCCTGAGTAAAATGAATTCACAAACCAATGACATATTAGATGGAGCTCAAGTTTCTGATTCTGTGCAGATATTTAAAGCTCTTGGGGATGAAACCCGGATACGAATGCTTGGCTTGTTACGCCACGGCGAGCTTTGTGTTTGCGATATAATGGAAGTCCTCCAACTACCTCAATCCACAGCATCCAGGCATCTGGCATACTTGCGTAATTCAAACTGGGTCACAGCAATGAGGCGGGGTAAGTGGATGTATTATACCATAAGTATCACAGATCATAATGACATGATCTGTTCATGCATTATGAAGTATCTGTCTTCACTTCCGCAATTAGAGACTGACTATAAACAAATGGCCAGGCACCTCGAAGAAAAAGCCGACCCTGCCTGCCATTAACGCAGCCTAAATAACATGAAAACAATACTATGATGATCAAACCAGCCCCGAAAAAACTGTCGTTTCTTGATCGTTTTCTGACCTTGTGGATTTTCCTGGCGATGTTTATTGGCGTACTTACGGGATATCTTTATCCGCCGGTACAGGACATCATCAATTCTTTTCAGATCGGAACAACCAACATCCCCATTGCTGTCGGATTGATTATGATGATGTATCCGCCACTGGCCAAAGTAAAATATGAGCAACTGGGACAAGTCTTCAAAAACACCAGAGTGCTGGTATTATCGCTCGTGCAAAACTGGATCATTGGTCCGGTTTTGATGTTTTTTCTGGCCATCACTTTCCTTTACGGGCATCACGAATATATGGTCGGTCTCATTCTTATTGGTCTTGCCCGCTGCATTGCCATGGTGATTGTGTGGAATGAACTTGCGGACGGGGATACAGAATATTGTGCAGGCCTTGTGGCCTTCAACTCAATCTTTCAGGTATTTTTCTTTTCTTTTTATGCCTGGGTCTTTATCACGATTGTTCCTGGGTGGTTTGGTCTTGAAGGTGCTGTTGTAGACGTCTCTATCAGTGAAATAGCAAAATCTGTCTTTATCTACTTGGGCGTCCCGTTCCTGGGTGGCATGATTACCAGGCTTATCGGTATTAAAATGAAAGGGATAGAGTGGTATGAAACTGTTTTTATTCCAAAGATCAGCCCGTTCACCCTGATTTTTCTTCTTTTTACCATTGTGGTAATGTTTGCTTTAAAGGGTGAGCACATCGTACAATTGCCATTTGATGTAATACGTATAGCCATACCACTGACTATTTACTTCCTTGTTATGTTTCTGGTTTCTTTTTTCTTGTCCATGAAAGTTGGAGCGACATACGAACAAACCGTTACACTCAGTTTCACAGCGGCTTCAAATAACTTTGAGTTGGCTATTGCAGTTGCTATTGCAGTGTTTGGAATAAACTCTGGAGAAGCATTTGCCGCAGTTATCGGCCCTTTAGTTGAAGTTCCTGTTCTGATTGCCCTGGTGGGTGTTGCTTTGCGCTTTAAAGAGAGGTATTTCCCGTATGAAAAAAAGACTCTTGCCGGGGTTT
>Ga0209475_10000745_pt1 | contig 53114 bp, 34 predicted proteins | sample tdDd471_FD_187128 | JGI IMG/M metagenome (GOLD analysis project Ga0209475, IMG submission 187128) | Marine sediment microbial communities from the Atlantic coast under amendment with organic carbon and nitrate - tdDd47.1 (SPAdes)... | ecosystem: Environmental > Aquatic > Marine > Coastal >... | reverse complement strand
AATATCTTTCGGCCCCTGCAACACGCCGCAAACAAACACACCCGGTCTACTGGTAGCCATCGGACGGAATGGATCGGTCTTGGCAAAACCAAAACTGTCCAGTTCTATACCAACACGCTTTGATAACTCAGCAACCGATTTGGCAGGTTTGAGACCGGTGGACAAAACCAGCATGTCAAAGCTTTCGCTTATTAATTTGCCTTCTTCGTTGACATAGGCAACTTCTACATCCTTGTTTTCAGGCAACTGATCCACTCGCGAAATCATCGAGCGTACATAGCGTACACCATATTTATCTTTGGCTCGATTGCAATATTCGTCAAAGCCTTTACCGGTAGCACGCAGATCCATCATGAAAATGGTTGTTTCGATTTCCCCGCCTGCGTGATCGGTAGCAATAACGGCTTCTTTGGTGGCAAACATGCAGCACACCGCCGAACAGTAATTACGGTCTTTGCGTTTATCGCGTGAACCGATGCATTGAATCCAACCAATTTTCTTTGGTTCCTTGCTATCAGAGGGACGCAGCATATGCCCTTTGGTGGGGCCGGTTGCGGAAAGCATGCGCTCGAAATCCAGCGAGGTAACTACATTGTCCCACCTGCCATAACCGTATTCGCCAAGCTCTTCTGCTTCAAACTGATCGAAACCAGGAGCCAGAATTACCGAACCCACTTCCAGTTGTCGATCCACTTCCACCATGCTGTAATCTATCGCATTGGCCTGACAAACCTCGGCACATAGCTCGCACTCAGAACAGGTACCGCAATTAAGACAACGTTTGGCCTCGGCAATTGCCTGCTCTGCAGTAATCTCTAAAGCTACTTCCTGATAATTTTTTATACGCTCGGAAACATCCAGTTCAGGAACCTTCAGCCTTTCGGCCTTTTTCACCAGAGCCGTTTTTGGCTTGGGTGCCAGATGGGGATTCCATTCACGCCCCTCTTTGATATCAAGCCCGTTCAAATAGCGATCAATGGATACGGCGGTTTCCTTGCCCTGTGCTATGGCTTCGATTGCAATGCCCGGTTTAAAAGCATCGCCACCGGCAAACACGCCATCAATCGAGGTTTCGCAACTAAGCGAATCACATTCAATCCATCCACGTTTGACGATTGGAGCCAGAACGGTGCCATCCAAAAATGAAGCATCGGATACCTGACCGATTGCAGCAATAACCGAATCCAGCTCAATAGTGTATTCCGAACCTTCGATTGGAACTGGTCTTCTGCGTCCACTTTTATCGGCCTCACCAAGTTCCATCTTGATTACTTCAAGACCTTTGACTTTGCCATCTTCCACCAGAACTTTGGTGGGAGCTGCCAAAAAGACATATTTTACGCCTTCTGCCTCGGCATCATGGATTTCCATCTCGTCAGCGGGCATTTCGTTAACGGTGCGGCGATAAATCAGGGTGACTTCTTTTGCGCCTTCCCTGACTGCGGTTCTGACTGCATCTATCGCGGTATTTCCGCCACCGATAACAGCAACCTTCTCACCAATATTCTGCTTGCGACCTTCACTGATTTCCCAAAGGAACTTGATCCCGGAGAATACACCTTCAGCATCCTGTCCTTCTACATTCAAGGCTCTGTCTTTCTGAGCTCCACAGGCCACATAGATTGCATCAAAGTCTTTTTTAAGCTGGTCAACCTGAATGTCTGTGCCAACCTTGCTGTTGCAATTTATCTCTACACCAAGATCGGTGAAGGTCTGGATTTCCTTGTCCAGAACATCCTGAGGCAGGCGATAGTCAGGGATACCATAGCGCAGCATACCACCAGCTTTGGAGCTTGATTCGTAAACTACCGCTTTGTGACCTTTCAGTCTCAAAAACCATGCAGCGGACAAACCTGACGGGCCACCACCAATAATGGCTACTTTTTTACCGGAGTCGGCTGCGACTTCCGGAAGAGCAGCCTTGCCGGCTTTCATTTCATGATCTGTCACAAATCTTTTCAACTGCTGGATGGCTACCGGGCTATCTATATCACCACGGTTACAGGCCGTCTCGCAAGGGTGCGGGCAGACACGTCCACAAACTGCGGGGAATGGCAAATCCTTGCGAATAACTTTCAAGGCTTCGTCAAAACGCCCCTCAGCAATCAGTGCCACATAACCTTGCGCCCGCACGTGTGAGGGGCAGGCATCACGGCAGGGACTGGTGCCTTTCTTCTCGATGGCATAGCCAGCGGGAATGGCTTGCGGGTAGCGTTTGCGGATGGCTCTGGTACCGTCAATGCCCATATTGTATTCGTTGGGCACTTCTACCGGACAAACCTTGGCGCATTCGCCACAGCCGGTACATTTATCGAGATCCACAAAACGTGGATGCATTTTAACTAAGGCTTCGAAGTTACCCGGATCGCCTTCTACACCTAAAAGCTCTGTGTTGGTGAGAATTTCGATGTTGGGATGTTTTCCCACCTCGATCAGCTTGGGCGAAATAATACACATGGAACAGTCATTGGTTGGAAAGGTCTTGTCCAACTGTGCCATGCGACCGCCAATGGCGGTATCCCGCTCTACCAGATAAACTTTAAATCCAGAGTTTGCCAGATCAATGGATGCCTGCATACCACCGATGCCTGCACCAACGACCATTACTGCTCCAACTGGTTGTTTTGCTGTCATGTCAAATCCCGTGATACTAGAATGGATGATGGGTCACTTAGATGGCGTTTGAAATATCCCTTGGCCATCTCCGGCTTTAGAGCCAGCAGCATAAGTTCGGTAAAGTAAAATACCGGAATGGGCATTTTGCCAACTCCCTCGGTATTACCTTTCCACTGTCTTTCCAGATTCATAAAGCACATGGGGCAGCCTGTTACAACTGCCTCGGCACCATGCCTTGAAGCCATATCCAGAATGCCACCGGAAAGTTTTTCTACAACCGTATCTTTAGTCATGGTTAAGGAACCACCACAACACTGTGTTTTATAGGGCCAGTCCATTACATCTGCGCCAAGTGCAGAAAGAATATTGTCCATTTCAACAGGATTTTCAGGGTGCAAAGCCTCGGTTACTTCTGGTGGACGAGAAGTCAAACAACCGTAATAGCAAACCAGCTTTAAACCTTTAAGGCCCTCGCCAATTTTTTCGGCCATTTTCTCAAGTAATTCCGGCTGACTGAACAAGGATAAAATATGCGATACCTCAGCCGAACCTGTTGCTTCTTCCACGCCTTTTATTTGGCCTTCACTCAGAATATGATGACGTGCGCTGGCCAGTCTTGCAAAACAGGCCGAGCAGGGAGTAAGCACCTTATCGGCTGTTTTCTCTGCTATGGCAAGATTTCTGGCTGCAAGCGCAAGCCCTAAATCATGATCCACCGTATGCGCGCTGGATGCCCCACAGCAGTTCCAGTCTTCAATATCAACCAGTTCAACATCCAGTATATTGCAAAGCTCTCTGGTGGACTCGTCTAATTCTCGACCTGTTCCATGGGCACTACAGCCGGGATAATATGACAGTTTCATTATTTATCCCCCTTGAAGAGTTTTCTGATTTCATCTTTTGCTGCAACTCCTTTGGCAAAGAGCTTTATTTTGCCCTTGCTAAACAGTGTCAGACCAAGTTTGAAGTCCTTGAAATAGTCACCTGTGTCCATTTTATACCTGCGAATCATATCCACTTCCTTCATGCGGCCATGTTTTTCCACAGTGTCCATAAAGGCTTTATGAAAAGCGGTGATCTCCGGTGCGGCAGCCACTTGTTTCTTTTCAAGAATTTCCTGACGCAGAAAATCAATTACAGCCGGCAGCGGTAATTTATTTGGACATCTGGTGCTGCATGTTTCACAGCCCACACAAAGCCAAAGATGCTCGGATTGTTTGATACGATCTTCCATTCCAAGCTGAATCATGCGCCACAGATCGTGTGGCAATAGATCAGTAACTTCATTCAGAGGACAGCCCGACGAACACTTCCCACACTGGTAGCAATCCATTGCATTGACACCAGTGGCCTTCAAAATCATTTTGGCCAATTTGGAGGTCGGTTCGATTTCTGCCCTGACTGCTTCCTGAGTTCCCGGTTGACTTGACATGGTCTTTGAACCCTTTGCGAAATTGTCATAAACGGTGCAGCACAACCAATTGATTAACAGGTTAAAGTGAGTAAACTGGAGAGAGAGAATTAATCAGTCCTGCTTACACTATTCCTAGTATGTACAGCAATTTATGTCAATTATTTATCTCATATATATAGAGATACTACGGCTTTATGACATAAAAGCCAAATGTTTTTTTCATATATGTAAGGTATTGTTATAAGTACTAAAGCAACTGATAAAACTTGTTTTGTGTATAAAATTAAAGCCTAGTCAGTTGTTTTGCATACCTTTTTAGCTGCTTGCAGTAAGCAAGCGTACGTGAAAACTTACTTCCGGGCAATTTTCTCCTCCTTTGCTCCTGAATGATAGTTTTTTAATACAAAACTTGTCAGCATATCTGCAACAACCGCATAGCCTGGCGCATTAAAATGGCCATCAGACGCAAAAAGGGCCCCCATTCCTATTTCATTTGCAAGCCTAGTAATTTCAGACTCGGTTCGAACAACAGGAGCTATTTTTTTCAGGCTTTTAATCAAAGCCTCGGCAACCAGTGGCTCATCCTTCTGCAAATTATACACCTGGGTATAAGATGGCATATATACGACCATAAATTTGGAGTTGGCCTTTTCTGCACCATTTTTGAACGTTTCAACAATCTTTAAGGCCAATTTTGCCGGATACTTCTCGACATCATAGTATTCTTCCAAAAATCTGGGGCTGGTATTCGTAAAACGATTCTGCCTCAGATTAGCTTCCAACAGAGACAGAAATGAAGAAAATCTCCACCAACGCCACTGATAATCTTCAATATTCTCGCTGAGATAAACATCCTTCAAACCAAGCTCACTGGCGGGAAGCATTTTTATTTCTTCAACCATATTTTCTATTGGTACGGTGGGACTGTTTACCAGTTCGATTGTGTCGTTTTTCATAACAAAACACGGTTTCGAGAAAGGCATGCCGGATGAATTGAAGATTCGCGTCCCTCGTTTAACATCCACCGGATAAAAACCAAGAATCACCAAATGTGGATCATAATCTTTTCCTTCCACTTTCCAGCGTAGATAAGCCTGATCAATCCCATATCCACCAACACCAAAATTTAACACTTCGGCATTCATTCCTGCTTTTCTCAATTTTTGTTCCAGTAAATATCCCCAGGATTCCTCGATAGTTACATTGCTGCTTTGAGTAAAGGAGTCACCAAACAAGGCAATTCTGAATTTCCCTTCTTCTGGTTGTTTCGGGAAAACACGGTCAGCTTTAGCGCGAATAGACTGCACATTACGATATTTGCCCAATTTATATGCGGGGTTGCCGACCCATCCTAAACGTGAATCATAGAGATAATTTACTTTCTCTGGCGAGTCTTTCATTTTGCGCTGATATTTGTCTATTTGAGAATTGACAAACTCGGCAGGAAAATTATAGGGAAAAAGTATTTTTTCTCGAACAACCTTGTTGCCGTCCAAATCATCATCTGCAACCACACGAACACCAACTTCAGCAAATGAAAACACCAGCAATGTTGTTAATATTAACACATATAAGTTTTTTCTGAAATCTGTCAATTTACCCCTCCATTTTATTTTGCTATACTAATCCCGACAAACAGGCATAAAAATTGTTTAGAAAAGCTGATATCATAACAGTATCCGCACCCCAAAAGTGTAGGTATTATTTGGTGGATTGTACAACAAACAATGAGAGGCAAACAAGCTTTTTCTTTTTGCTTATTCGGAATATACGGCTTTATCTAAGCATTATTTATCGTAAGTGCATATACCAAAAAATTGACTAATTTCAAGCATCAGCATATTATCGCAACATCTGATTTACCCCATGAGGAAAAAAATGAAAATAGCCCATGTCGCAGATAATCTGTTAAAGCTTGAAGTAAAAAAAAATGACCCACTGGACGTAGGAAGTGAATGGGAAGACGAACGCACCATACTTGGCCAGATAGATGCACTTGAAGATGCTGGTCATACTGTTGTGCGACTGGACTTCGATGATACCCTTATCGAAAATCTGCTGGCGGAAAAACCGGACTGCGTCTTCAATATCTCGGAAGGCAAAACCGGCAAAGACCGGGAATCGCTTGTACCGGCCATCTGTAAATTTCTAAAGATTCCCTGCACTTCCAGTGATGCCGTAGGCATGGGGATTTCTCTTGATAAAGTCTTGTGTAAAATAATTGCAAAACAGCAAAATATCCCCACAGCCAGATGGCTGGTGGCAGACAATACCAAGGATCTGAACGATTCCGATCTGCAATACCCGCTATTTGTCAAGCCGGTATTTGAAGGTTCAAGCATGGGAATCCGCCCGGAATCACTGGTAAAAGATAAAAAACATCTGAAGACACAAACCAGCTGGCTGACCAAAAACATTGGCCCGGCACTGATCGAGGAATATCTCTCCGGCAGAGAACTGACAGTCGGACTTATCGGCAACAATGAGCCAGAGGCCTTTCCGGTGGCCGAGATTAAGACCGGTGATAAGATTTATGACAAAAGCATGAAGGGCAAGGACTCCATGGATGAAGAGGTGATCTGCCCTGCCCCGATTGATGCAGAAATTGAAAAACAGCTAATTTCCTGGTCCAAAACTCTGTTTAAAATCATGGGACTTTCAGGTCTGGCACGCTTTGATTATAAATGTGACAGAGATGGTCAACCACAATTTATGGAAGCTAATCCGCTTCCGGGACTATCAAAATTCTATTCTGTGTTTACAATTCAGGCCAGTGTAGCAGGACTGAGCTACAATGAAATGATTGCAAAACTGGTTTCTCTGGCACTTAAAAAGGCGGAAAGCGAGAAAGTTTAATGTCCGACAGATTTAAAAATATCTGGAGAAAGATATTCATCAGACTGCTGGTTATACTGCTTCTTGCGCCTTTTATCGTAACAACAGTTTTCTACTTTCACCTGACAGGAGACATGCATAGCGAGGTCCGATATTATGCCAATATGCTGGATGTAAAACCAAAGGATATCAGCGTTACAACACAAGATGGAATCAAGCTATCTGGCTGGTATCTTTCAGGAAAACCCGACAAAGCTGCTGTTGTGCTGCTACATGGAATTGGTGCCAGCAGGATGCAGATGGTAGACCAGGCCCGATTTTTACAGCGAAATGGCCACACGGTTGTTTTGTTTGATTTCCGCAATCATGGCACATCTTCAGGAAACCGCACCACCTATGGCTGGCGAGAGCGTTTTGATGCAATTGCAATGGTGGATTTCATAAGAGAGATTCATCCGGAGCGTAAAGTGGTTCTCTGGGGACTTTCCATGGGTGCTGCAACGGCTTTGCTCTCTGCACCTGAAATAGCCGGACTTGATGGCGCAATTGTCGAAAGTCCTTTCGATTCAATGGAAAACACATTTTACCATCATAATGGTCTCTATTTTCATTTGCCGGACTACCCGCTGATTCCCATGATACTCGGAATTATCGGCTTTTTTGGAAACTACGATATTGACAAAGTTTCGCCCATCGAAGCGGTGAAACGCTCTCAAAATATCCCTATGCTGTTTGTTGCAGGCAAAGAGGACAAGCGTATGATTCCTGAACTGGTAAAATCAATTGCAGACGCTCATAAAGGGGAACATCGTTACTTTTTAGGTGAAGGAAGCCATGCAATTATCTTCCAGACCACAGGAGACCCTTATAAAAAAGAGGTACTGGAATTTTTAAAAAATATTTAATAAGAATCAAGAGAAATTTACTAAACAAATTCCAAACTTGACATAATATCCAGTTATGAGATAGTTTATGCCAACGGTACGAAAATGGACTCGCTTAAAATTGAAGACTTTTAAAACGAATCAAGCGGGGACTTACGTAATAATCAGGAGGATTGCTATGTATTCAAGAATCAGTAAAGACTATTTTTCAGTGTGTTTTTCAGTTCTCTTGCTTGTGATTCTCTCTGCCTGCTCGGGCAGTGGCAATCAGGCTACTGATGGCGATGTTGACAGCGATTATCAATGTCCGGAAGGCTATAACTGTAGCGAATGTCTTTTTGATACCGAGTGCGATGCAGGTATGACCTGTGACCAGTCAGATGGCATCTGCAAACCTGCTGCTATAGACCCCGACGGGGATAATGAAGTAGAGGTGGAAGTCGAAGATAAGGAAGAAATTCCCATGATCGAAGTTGCCCCAACCGATGTTGATTTTGGTAGCGTGCAGCTTGGACAAGAGAAAAAAGAATACGTAGAAATTTTCAATAAAAATATCGCAACCGGAGATCTGGAGTTGCAAAACATCCAGTTTGTCAACGAGGATGTAAAGGATTTCACCTTCAAGGTGGTTCATCTTGCAACTGATACCGACATTACCCTGCCACACACTCTGGAACCTGAAGAAAATGTACAAATAGAGGTAATCTACGCACCTTCGGACGAGAAAGATGATTCTGGCGAACAATTGCTTATTTCCAGCAATGACCCGGAAAAGCCCATCGTTCGCGTAACTCTGAGCCCACAATACAAAGGTGAAGCCAGACTGGCAATCAATCCTGAAGCTCTGGAAATGGACGATACACCAGTTGGTGGCGATGCATCAATCAAGGTTAATCTGCTTAATAAACCACACGACAGCATTGCAAACCGTGTTCTGAAAATTACCGGCATTAGCCTTGGCAATGGAACTTATGTCGATAGCTCATTCCAGCTCAGCCCAAGCGCAGAAGTATCAGCAGAAAATCCTGTTTTTCTGGCTCCAAACGAATCCTTTGAAGTCACCCTGCGTTTCAGACCAAACGTAAAAGGAGATTTCGCCAATAAACTGGTGGTAACCTGTAATGATGTCGAACAGGGGCCGAATGTGGAATTCCCCATTGCCGGAGTCGGCATTGAAGCCGATCTGGAAGTATTGCCCAACCCGGTCGAATTTTTACTGAAGCCCATCGGAGTCTCGCACTTCATGCCGGTAGAAATACGCAACAGCGGAAATGAGCATTTCCCAATCGAAGGCATAGAGGTTAGTGAGGGCGCATCTAATTTCGCAGTAGAAAGCTCTACAATCGAACCACCGCTCCCCTGGAATCTGGCTCCCGGCGAAAGCGGACAAGTTTATGTAAGCTTTATACCTGATGCAGTTGATCTGACAACAGGAATTATGTGGATACAGGGTGGAGGAACCAAACCGGATTATTTCGTCGAGTTAAGAGGTTCAGGCGATGATACCAGTACATTTGAGAGCAAACTTCCAACCGCCATTATCAGAGCCAATGGTTATGAAGAACATGTTCCACCGGTCAAGGCCGGAGTTCCGGTAATTCTGGATGTAGTTGCAGAAGATCCCGATGGCGGAACTCTGCTGGAATGGGAATTTGAAGTTGAATCCTCTCCCTATGGCTCCGACAGCGACTTGACCGGTTCCGGTGCTTCCAGAAGTGCCACCCCCAATATGGATGGAACCTGGACCTACCGTGCCAGAGTCAGAGACGATGAGGGAGATTGGAGTGAATGGGACTCCATCACCATGAGAATAGATCCACCGGAAACCCTTACCATGGTCATGGGTGATGCAAACATGTGCGTTAATGTCTATCTGGATATCGCTTACCACATGTCCTTTATCAGTGCCGAAGGCGACGAATGTGGCCCTCCCGGAGTTGCTACAGGTTTAGGCCAACCTGATTATGTCTGCGACTGGGGCCCAACACACTCCGGGCCTTGCAACGGTATTTTCAACAGCGATGCCGGAGAAGAGATTGTCTGGGATTATTCCGAATTTGGTGGCACCTTCCCGCCAGAACTGGATGGAACATATCAGATCAAGGTAAAACACTCACTTCCCCTGTTTGGTGAAACTGTAGATATCAAACTTTATCGCAACGGTTCCAGTGGATATTTCTGGAAAGGCAGCCATAAGTTCCCGCTTTTCTTAGGCGACACTGACTGGTTCATTTATTTGAAAAGAGTAGAGGGCGAATGGGAAGAACCTTATCTCTGCGAACCGGATGGTTGCGGAATATAAACAATAGTTAAACATAAAACATTTAAAGGATGGGTTTTGGGCCCATCCTTTTTTTTATGTACATCGTGGTATGATCTGGAAAGTCCCTACCATATAAACTTGAAAATATCTCCAAGGTTCAGGTTGGCGAATTGGCCAAAGCCGAAAATTTTCAGCAAATAACCAATCAGGAATGAAAAAACTATATGCAAAAGTGCAATTGCCAAACCGCCGAAGAAACCACTACCCAGAACCAGCATAAACGCTACAGCAGAAAGCACAACTGCAACAATATTTCCATATCCGGGCACGACCTGAAATGCCAAAGCCTGCAATACGGATGCAGCCAACAAGGCAAGAAAACACCAGCCGAAGGAATCCCGTTCCGTATTAAGTGCCCCGGCAGCCAATTTAAGTGGAATTAATGTAAAAAACACACTCAGTACAAACACTATAATGACCTGCATAGTACCCATCAAATGCTCCTTTGGTGCCAGAATATTTTATTGATTGCAAAAACAGCGGAAGTTTAGCCTAATCACCTCAAATTGTCAAATCAGGATCATCTCGCATATAACATACAAATATCAGTCACTTAAGATCAAAAACATCCAGAGGGTTGGTTTTCAGATGCTCTCAGATTTGAATTTAAAAAAAAACAGATAAAGATCGAATCTATATCTGCCGATTTCAATAAGGTAATGGTAACAATAGGGTTATATATTGAACATATGTAATGGGAATATTTGCGTAAGTACTTCAAAGTAGGATTTGCCTATCGAAGAAAACGGGTTTTAGCATGTATTTTACATCAACAACCAACCAATATATATGGCCATACGCAAATATCAGCAGTCCGACCATGCTATCTGAGGGGACAAGATGACAAACAATGACAACACAAAAGAAAAAGACAAAACAAATCAAAACGCAATTTTAAAAAAAGATATCACAACACCAAAAAGAGAAAACAACCAAACGGGAACATGTGAAATTGACTGGATCACCTCTTCCGGCAAAATAGTAAACCAGCAAGGCGACATCTCCTTTAACAGACTGAAAGAATACGTTTTAAACACTGACTCCAAACTATTACGGGTCAGCTTTATGAGCAAAGAAGCAGCAAAGGATATAAATAATGATGAGTCATGAAAAAATCCTTGTTGTAGATGATAAGCTAGCGCCACGTCACGTTTATGGAACTCTCTTTTCTCACTCTGGTTATTCTCTCGAAAATCTGTCTGCATTAGAACAAATAGAAACATCCTCCGAATTAGGTAAACTGACAACAGAAACTGTCTGCTCAGGCTCAAATATACAATATGGATTTGTATCTATTGTATCTACAGCCCATATGGTGTAAAGTAAGCTTTCATATTGCTTTTATAGTGTGACTTCCTTGGCTTTGCTGGAAATTCTTTAGATTTTATAAGTTGTATCGGAGGGCAGCTATGGCACATGTATTAGTTGTGGATGATGAACGCGGATTACGTGTCTCCTTGCAGATGTTTTTGAAAAATGATGGACACACTGTGAAGGTAGCTGAAAATACTTTTTCCGCTATAGAAATGATTGAACAACATAATTTCGATGTTGTTGTTTCAGATGTTGTGATGCCCCGCGAAAGTGGCATGTCTTTACTTGAATACATCTACAACAATCACCCACACATCAAAACCATCATGATGACAGGGGAACCGACAATCAAAACCACAGTTCTGGCCATGAGACATGGTGCCTTTGATTTTGTTGCCAAACCGGTTTCCGGTAAAGACCTCTGTAAAGTTGTAAATGAAGCAGCCAGAAAAAAAGCAGAACTTGACAAATCCCAAAACGAACTTGAAGAAACCAGAGCCAGATACAGACGAATAACCGAAAATGCCAAGGATATGATCTGGCAAAGTGATCATCTTGGCACTCTGAACTATATTAATAGAGCCTCCCTGAATGTTCTGGGTTATACACCTGAAGAGTGCATCGGAATGACTGCTGTGCAATACCTTACCAGAGACAGTTATGAGCAATTATCCAAATGGCTAAGAGATGCCAACAGCAATCCTCATTCAAACAATCAGATTTTTATGGAACTGGAGATGGTGCATAAAAATGGTAGTGTTATCTCATGCGAAATAAACTCCACACTTATCAGAGATAAAAATGGCAATACCATTGCTATGGAAGGCATCACCAGAGATGTGAGCGAAAGAAAAATATCTGAAGATAATCTCAGGCGAAGTGAAGCCAAATTTCGAAATGTGTTCGAAAGTGCCGGAATTGGAATGTCCATCGGCAATATGGATGGCTCTTTCATTCAGGTTAACAAGGCCTTCTGTAATATATTCGGCTATGATGAAGGTGAACTTATCGGGATGTCTCAGGCAGAACTAACCCATCCGGATGACCTGGAGTATGACACCCGGCAACTGATTAGAACTCTGACAGTTGAAAACAACAGCTACCAGCGTTCTAAAAGGTTTATTCATAAAAACGGCAAAATTATAGATGGCATTGTCAATGTCTCCATCGCAAGAGATCAAGATGGCAACCCACTTTATATGATGTCTCAAATCCAGGACATTACCAAGCAGAAACAGGCAGAAGCTGAAAGACGTAAAATGCAGGAGGGCATGAATGAGCTACAGCGGGTTGACAGCCTGACCAACATGGCCGGTGGTGTAGGGCACGACCTGAACAACCTTTTAACCGGCATTATCGGCAATACCGATTTGATACTGATGGATTTAAAACCTGACAGCGAGTTTCTTGACAGCATAAAGGACATTGAAAAATCGGCCATGCAGGCAGCAGATCTGGCCAGACAAATGCTGGCTTATTCAGGCAACAACCGCATGAACACAGAAAAATGCAACTTCACTACCATGGCACAAAGCATGAACGAGTTGCTGGAATCATCCACCAACCCCAAAATTAAACTGGAGTTTAATCTTCAGGATTCAATACCTGATGCAAAGGCCGATACAGGACAATTACAGCAGGCTCTGGCAAATCTTGTCAGCAATGCCGCAGAATCCATCGGTAATGCCAGTGGTAAGATAATCATTTCCACAGGTACAAAAATGTGCAACAAAGAGTACCTTGCCAATACCCACTTGAATGACAATCTTAACACTGGCGAATATGCCTTTTTGGAAGTGCGGGATACCGGCTGTGGAATTGATGCCAAAGATATGAAAAACATCTTCGATCCTTTCTACACTTCCAAAATTAACGGTCGTGGTCTTGGTTTACCTGCTACTCTAGGTATTGTGCGAGCGCATTCAGGTGCAATAAAGGTGGAATCTGAACTGGAACAAGGCACAAGTATAACCATTCTGTTACCCGTACCAACAAAGCAAAAAGCAAAGAAAACTCAATTCCCGGTAAACACAAATATTCCCGGAAAAACTTCAGACTACACAATCCTTGTTGCAGATGATGAAGAAATTGTCAGACGAACAGCAAAACGAGCATTGAAGAAAGCGGGCATGAATGTAATAACCGCAGTCGACGGACAAGACACTATTGATGTCTATAAAAAACATGTAAACAACATAGACTTGATTTTACTGGATAAAACCATGCCAAAACTGGATGGCTACGAAACCCTTATCCAGTTACTTGAGATAAATCCAGCGCAAAAAGTTCTTATTGCCAGTGGATATCAGGAAACAGAAATCCGCAAGCAATTTGATGATTATGATATAGCCGGTTTCATTCAGAAGCCCTACATGGCGAGAACACTGGTAAAAACAGTTTGTCAGCTTTTAGGATGCACTTCCTGCCAAAATTTTACAGACTAAGAAATCAACAGCATAAATTGGTTCTGTACAAACTTATGAACATAAACAAAAAGGGTCAGAACATTTCACTGTTCTGACCATTTTTTATAAACAAGACTTTTTAAAAATCTGCTTCTACTTAAATAATTCCTCAACAAATTCCTTGGCATCGAAGGGACGCAGGTCTTCCACTCCTTCACCGATACCAATATATTTGATTGGCAAACCGAGCTGGTCAATTATTCCAATCACCACACCACCTTTGGCTGTACCATCCAGTTTGGTCAGAATAAGCCCGGTTAAGCCCAATGCTTCGTTAAATTTGGCAGCCTGATTAACAGCGTTCTGACCCGTATTGGCATCAATCACGAGCCAGATTTCGTTTGGCTCTCTGCCAAGAGCCTTGGCGGTAACCGCATGCATCTTTCTGAGCTCTTCCATCAGATTATATTTGGTATGCAGTCTACCCGCGGTATCGGCAATCATGATATCGACATCACGCGCTTTGGCTGCCTCAACAGCATTATACAAAACGCCTGAAGGATTGGCTCCCTCTTTGGCGGTTATGATCTCGACCTCGGAACGCTGACTCCATACTTCAAGCTGTTCTACTGCGGCAGCCCTGAAGGTATCACCGGCAGCAAGTAAGACCTTTTTACCATCAAGCCTGTACTGTCGGGCAAGCTTACCTATAGTTGTGGTTTTTCCCACACCATTGACACCAACCATCATGATAACCTGCGGAGCATCGCCATTCATGCGATCTTCGACAGTTGGCTTTTCGAGTATCCGGGTTATCTCGGCCTTCAACAGCTCTTTAATTCTGGCAGGATCTTTCAACTCTTTACGCTTTAGTTGCTCGGTAACAGTCTCAAAAAGATGGGTCGCGGTCTGGCCGATATCAGCTTCATAGAGAATTTCTTCGAGTTCCTCCATAATATCATCATCTATTGAGCCAGCACCAAAGACAAGCTTGTTAAGCTTGCTCATAAACCCGCCCTTGGTCTTGGCTAAACCCTGTTCCAAAGTTTTAGGTTTAACTTTTTCTTCTACTTCGGCTTTGGCTGGCTCAGCCTTTTTCTTTGGTTTTACCTTGACCGGTTCAGGTGTTATCTCAGGCTTTTTATCTTCCTTTAAAACCGGAGGAATTACTTCATGTACCTGTGGATCGGTAATGGTTTCATCAGTGCCAATGGGACGGGTTTCAAATTCTTCTCCACCTTCAACCTCTGTTGACAAGTGACGCAAAACTTCCACGGTGTCCGTGGTCTTTGAAACAGGCTTATCAAGAGGCAGACCATCTTCAGGTCTGGCCTTGAGAATTGGTTCTTCTATCCGTTCCGCTCCAGCTTCCTTGGCGGCTTCATCAATAACCTTGTCCACCAGTTCTTTGGGAGCAGCTTCTTCCTCGTACTCATCTTCAATTTCGAATTGCTTGCCGGAGCCAATAGAGAACAGCTTCCAGACTACCAGAATTAGCAGAAGGGCAACAACTGCGAGAATACCGTAAAAGGCTACATCATCAGCCATCACAATGCTGACAAAATCTTCCACTTTGCTAATGTATTCGTTAATATCAAAATCCTGCATTATTAAACTTCCTCAGGTGAGATTTACTGAAACTATTTTGGAGATACCCGCGTCTTCCTGGGTTACACCATATAGCGTATTGGTAATTTCCATCGTTTTTTTGTTATGCGTAATCAGAATAAACTGACTGACTTTTGAAATTTTCTGCAAGGTATTGTTGACACGAGTGATGTTAATATCATCAAGCGGTGCATCAACCTCATCCAAAAGACAGAAGGGTGTCGGTTTATACAGAAAGATTGCGAAAATCAGGCTCAGTGCCGTCAGTGCTTTTTCTCCACCTGAAAGAAGATTTACCGACTGCAATTTTTTACCTGGAGGTCTGGCAATAATTTCCACACCGGTTTTCAAAAGATCCTGCGGATCGGTGAATTCGAGGTAAGCCTCACCTCCACCAAACAGTTGCGGATACAGTTCCGAGAATTTCGCGTTAACTTCTTCAAAGGTTTCCTTAAATCGCTTTCTGGTGGTGCGATTGATTTTCTTGATCGCATCTTCCAGCATGGAAAGGGAGTTGGTCAAATCTTCTTCCTGATCCAGCAGGAATTGATAACGCTCGGAAACTCTGTCGTACTCGGAAATAGCGGTTAAGTTTACCTCTCCCATACGCTCGACTTTGCTATGAAGTTCACTCATTTCTTTCAGAACTCCCTCATCGGGAATTTCTTCGGTCAAATGCTTTTCAAACTCATCGGCTAAAGATAAACCGTATTTTTCGTCAACACGTTCTTCAAGGTGTTTGGCTTCTATGGAACGCTCGGAACGAACAAGCTGAAGATCGGCCAGCTTCTTTTTGGCTTCTTCCAGCTTTTGTCTGACAGTTCGGACTTCTTCCAGTTTCTGGCGAATCTCTTCCTGTTCCTTGGCCAAAGCATCCTTATGTATATCAAGTTCTTTTTTCAGCAACTCTCTCTTGTCTACCCGCTCGTCAAATTGCTTTTTGGTACGTTCGATCATACGCTCAAGCTCTTCCACACGAACAGTACCGTTTTCTTTCTCTACACTTACCCGCTCCATACGTCCCGAAAGATCACTGGTGCGCTGGCGCGACATCACAAGTTCGCTTTCCAGATGTTTACGACGCTGTGCAGCCTGAGCCAGCTCAACTTTCATTTCGGTAGCAGCCTGTTGGGCCAGATCCCGCTCTTCAGAGAGATCCGACAGTGTCTCCTGCAAAGCTGCCAACTCTTTCTCCATCAATTTCTGCTTATCGGTTTTGGTTTTGCAGATAGCTTCCAGCTCTGTTTGCTGTTTAACAAACTCATCGCGTTCTTTAACAAAAGTGAGTGCTTCTCTATCCAGTGCATCCATACGCCTCTTGCTCTGATCAAGCTGGGATTCCAGATGATGCAAATCCTTCTGTTGTTCCAATATGCGTATTTCCTGTTCGTGTCCCTTCTGACGCGAAGATTCCACTGCCCCTTCCAATTCGCGGATGGCAGCAATACGGTCATCGCGCTGCATGGATAGCTGGTCGCACAATTCCTGCATTTTTTCGATGCGGTCAGTCAGATCCTGCATTTCACGTCTGCGTTTTAAAATGGCCTGGGAAAGATTCTCACCAGAGCCACCAAGCAAGGCTCCACTTTTGTCCACGACTTCACCAGAGGTAGTAACAAAAGAATATGCACCTTTACATTCATCATATGCAGAGCAGGCAGCCTCGATGGTTTCGCAAACCATTATTTCAGAGAGCATGCGCTCAATGACAGAATCTGAACCGTCAAGTGCCTTGACATGATCAATCAATGGCTCTGATCCATCGGGTAACTCGACCATCAATTCCGGTTCCGGCCCAAAGGCTGGGACAAAACCTGCGCGCCCGGACTTATCGCTGTTTAAAATATCAATTCCCTTGATAGCAGCGCTCTGGTCGCTGACCATAAGCCATTGCAAGCGTTCGCCAAGTGCCGAACCCACAGCAGTTTCATAACCGGAGTCAACCTCTATTAAACGCGCCAGCGCATCAACCAGCTCGCCATCTTCAAATCGTCCCTGCTCGTCTGCAAGAATTGATTTTACACCCTCGGAAAATCCTTCAAGAGATTTGTCCAGCTCTTTTAAGGAATCGAAACGGGATTTGCGGTTGGTAAGCTGCTCGCGCTCCTGAGAAAGCCTCTCCTCAAGATCCATGTATATTTCGCGTTCTCTGGCAAGTTTTTTGGTTTGTTCGTCTCGTTCAGTATCAAGTTGCAATTTGAACTGTTTCAAACCACCAAGTTCTTCAGCAAAATGTTGTTTCTCTTCCAGATATTTGCTGTAATTTTTTTCTACTTCAGCGCGCTCATTCTGATTGTGCTTGATTCTGTCATCATTGTCGCTCATTCTGTGACCGAGAGTTTCCAGTTTATGATGTGAACGATCGACATTACTCATGGCATCGAAAATGCCACGCTTTAGCTTGTCTGTGTCATATTGCTGTTTGTTAAAAGCTTCAAGAGCTTTTCGCTGTCGTTCATCTGCGTCGGCCTGTCTCTTTTCACGTTGCTGCACCAGATCAAGCGCACCGCTCTGTTCTTCTTCAAGCTCCTTAACCAGTTTGCTTTGCTCTTTGAGTGAGATTTCCAGCTCTTCAAGTTCAGTAACAATCTCTTTTTCACGAGTTAAAATACGTTCGATGTCCTGAGCAAATACTTCCAGATTGCGTTCATCAAGGTTATTGGCCTGATCCAGCAAATACAGTTGCTCCTGCTGCTCGCCCAGGCCCTGCTCTTTACCAACCAACTCAAGGTTTCTGGCATCTACTTCACCTTCCATGGCGGAAAGCTTCAGTTCCATACCCTCGCGTTCATTGTCCAGTTTTTCGATATCGTCAATAATGCCGTTGATTTCGTTAATGCACTCGCTGTATTTGTAACTGGTATACTCCAGATCCAGACCTTTAATACGCTGCTTGTATTCTTTATGACGCTCGGCTTTTTTTGCCTGACGCGACAGTGAGCCCAGTTGCTTCTTAAGCTCGGCAATAACATCGGTAACACGCAGAAGATTCTGCTTGGTGGCAGCCATCTTGCGCTCGGCTTCACGCTTTCTGGTGTGAAATCTGGTAATACCGGCAGCCTCTTCAATCATCAATCTGCGATCATCGGCTTTAGCTGAAACAATCAGTGAAATGTGACCCTGTTCGATAATGGAATAGGCTTTGCTGCCTGCACCGGTACCAAGAAACAGATCTGTAATATCTTTCAATCTGCAGGGAGTGTTGTTGAGGTAGTATTCGCTGTCGCCGTTTCTGTATAATTTTCTGGTAACGCCAATTTCTGCATAATCATTATAGGCCGGCGGTGCCAGTTTATCTGTGTTGTCAAATGTAAGAGTTACCTCTGCCATACCCATGGGGGCACGTTTTTCTGTTCCCGCGAAAATAATATCTTCACGGGTGGCTCCACGAAGCGACTTGATTCGCTGTTCACCCATAACCCAGCGCACAGCGTCAACAATATTCGATTTTCCACAACCGTTCGGCCCGACAATACCAACAATGGGTTTATCGAACACAAGGGTCATTTTATCTGGAAAGGATTTAAATCCACAGATGTCTAAACGTTTAATTTTCATCTAAGTTAATCCACGAATCAATGTTCCTCTTCGTGGCTTCCTCCTTCTTGCTCATTTGTTTCATTTTCAGCAACTGTCGCAGTCTCTGTCTTCTGATCAATTTCAGCTAGAGTCTCAACTTCCTCTACAACAGAATCAGTCTGCTCTGAATTGCTCTCAACCGGGGTACATTTGGCGGGTACAACAAGTGTTCTGGCCATAATATCACCGGCCCTGCGTCCTCTTTCATCGGTTAGAGCCAGATAAATAGACAAACTGATAACCACTGTTCCAACTGTTACCAGAAAAAACCAACCGATAAACGGAATTACAGCAAACAGGGCCAATAGAGCCATTGGCGCGTTACGAATAATTGATTCCTTGTAACTAATCGGCGTCATTTCAGGATCAAGCACCACCTTCAAGCCGATAATCTTCTTGCCCAGTGAACGTCCGTCCATCAATCCGTCCGCAATCAGCAGATACAAAAGACCCGCAAGCAGCCCAACCAGAAAGAAGCTGCTCAAAGTGGCAAAAATAAGAGTGTCAATTATTCTGGCAATTGCGCGAGCCAGAAGATCTGCTTTTACAAAGCCCTCTGGACAACCCTTAAGTGGCACACCTGTGTTGTTATTTTCGCTACCCATAACCAGTATCCTGCTAATAAAAGATAAAGGCAAATTTGCTTGCCAGGATGCTAAAATATAAGGAAGGGTATCCCTTGTGTCAACCTTTTTCACGCACCATATTTAATTATAATTTTATCCAATAATATCAAATACTTAAAACAGCAAAATCTGTAACTTTTCTGAAGCCGACAGAGACATTCAAAGCCAACTGTATACCAAAGGGATACTGGACTGATAAAAGAAGGGGTTTTGGGATGGTTTTATGGTTGGTTTCGGATTGCATGGATATCTTGCTGACATCTTTCGCTCTCATAATTCCAGCACCCACCAGAATCAAGGCAACCATCAATTTCAAAATAATTTAAGTCAAAACCACATACCGTAAATAGAAATAGTTCATAGGCTAAAAGTAAAAATACAAACGGTAATATTCCCACCAATATCAACAACTTAAAGATAAATATACAATTCTTAACTATTTTCGCTTTCATCTTTTCCGCTAATTAGCAAAAAACCGCCCCTTGAAAGAGGCGGTTTGTATGTTTCCTATATTTGCTAATTGTAAAATCAGTACAGCTTAATTGCAGTATCCATTATCGCAACCGGCTGAAGCACTACAAATATCATAATCCTGCCACATACCATTGTCACCACAGGTCAGGGCACAAAGATATCCGCCCATCATGCCACAGGTACGATCACCAGGAATACAGGCATGGCAACCAGGTGTGCCATTGTAATAATCTCCGCAAAGCGAACCATCGCCAGCGAGAGTATCAGCAATTTCGGTGCAGTCTATATCTACAAGTGTTCCAGAAGAACATGTGAGCAGAATATTGCCATCACAACGCGGTTCAGTAAAATTACATTCGCAAGAAGGATAGCTGTCGTAACCATCGGCGCACTGGTTACATGTATCACCACCATATATTGCTTCACAATCGCATTCGGTTTCACCATTTACTACAGAGCAACTACCATGATTGTTGCAGGTATTGACTTCGCATACTTCATCTTCAACACATGTGCTGCCAACCTCGTGGTAGCCATTAACACAATCAGTGCAATTCACATTACCCTGATCGTTTTCACAATCCCGGTGGTTGTCTGAGCAACTGACATCACTGGCGCAAGGATCGACCAGTCGACATTCGCCATCACCATAATCCATATAATCGGTGATACAATCGCATCTCACAACACCCTGATTATTGCTGCACTCGGAATTCGCAATGCTGTCACAGGAATCTGCTTCACAGGGATCTTCCGGACGGCATTCGCCATCACCATAATCCATATAATCGACACTGCAGTTGCATTCGTGATAACCGTTGTCGGCCTCACAGGTTGTGTTTGCTATGGAATCGCAGGGATTTGAGGCACAAGGGAATTCCAGGCGACATTCACCATCACCATATTCTGTATAATCGTCAATGCAGTCTCCACAACTGGTGGAACCCATATTGTTTTCGCAAACTCTCAAATCGGCAGCGCAAGGATCTTCGATACCACAAGGATCGGATGCCAGACATGTTCCATCACCATAATCTGTAAAGTGATCAAGGCAAGCACCGCATTCGCTTACACCCAAATTGTTCTGACATTCTTTATGCTCGGCAGCGCAGGGGTCGTTTACGGCACAGGGATCATTTGGCAGACATTCACCACTACCATAATCCTGAAAGTCACCTAAACAATCACCACATGTTGCAATGCCCATATCATTAACACAGGCTTTACCACCAGCGGCACAGGGATCGTTAATGGCGCAAGGATCATCCGGCAGGCATACGCCACTGCCATAGTCCTGATACTCGTTTATGCAATCACCACATGTTGCTACGCCTTGGGCGTTGACACATTCCTGCTTATCAACAAGGCAAGGGTCTTCGACCGAGCAGGCATCAATGAACAAACATTCGTCACCATCAAAGTCATCGTAACCAGTCAGACAGTCTCCACATGTTGCCACACCTTTGTCATTGAGACATTCCTGATATGTGGCAGCACAGGGGTCTTCAATGGCACAGGGATCGGATGTCTTGCATGTTCCATCACCATAATCCTCAAAATCTGCATCGCAATTGCAAACGAAACCACTGGCATCATCTGCCACACAAACAGTGCGATTGCTTTCAGTGCATGGATTTGGATCACAGGCATCTACTATTATTTCTTCATCTTCTTCCGTATCATCACCGTCGGTGGAATCATCTTCGGTGTCATCTCCATCGCTAGGGTCATCTTCGGTGTCGTCGCCATCGGCAGGGTCGTCTTCGGTGTCGTCGCCATCGGCAGGGTCGTCTTCGGTGTCATCGCCATCAGTGGGGTCATCTTCGTTATCGCCATCGACAACATCTTCCTGCTCCAACTCGGCTTCCTCATCACCATCTTCAGGTTCTTCAACCACTGGAAGAAGCTCACACTTACCGTCTTCCATCACAGAACCCTCAGGACAGCCCATTTCACAACCGCCACCGGAAGGATAGGAACCAGCCGGGCAGCCTTCGTAGTCGGTATCACAGGCAAGCAGCATAAAAGCAGAAGCCAGCATAGCCAAAACCAGAATATATGGTAAATTTTTGTTTGTCATTGCACTAATCCCCAAAATTTAATGTCAAAGGTATGAATAAAATATTATTTTCAGCTATTATTATTTGGTGGCAGATCCAGTAAATTTGTAGAGCCCTTTATAGCTGCTTCCATATGGAATAAATAATTGATTATATTGAGTAGCATAAGCCTTGCTTAGACGAGGGAACTGGTCAACCGAGAGCTTCCACAGCTCAGTCACAGTTTCGTCATATGCTGTGATTTTATATCCTGTATTATAAGAACCGGAAGAACACAGCAAGACATCGTTCGGAGCCACTATCCATTCAAGACAAAGCACGCTATCAAGTAATGCTGAATCACTATGGCGATAAACCATAACACTTTCAGGATCATCATCCCTTGACTCTCCTGTTACATACAAATTGCTATTGCCAACAATCATTTTACCACTGCCACGGTCTCCATGAAACTTTATGGTGTTAGTAAGAACAAGGTCATCATCGTAAATAGAGACAATATATTCTTCATCTGACCAATCGTACGTCTTTACAAAGATGCCATGATTCTCGGTTGCAATCAATTGATCATATTCATCATACTCCACGTCCAATTCCTCTATAACAACACTGGCACTCTCTTTCATATTATCCAGATCAACGCTCAAAAGAGTTTTGTACAATAACACCAATGCCTTGGAAGAACCCCATATTCTCATAAGAGAACCATTTGTATAAACAACGCTAGGATAGTTATCCTCCTTCATAGAATAAATTCCGAGCTCACGTAAATCGGCAGAAAAAAGATTCATTTCATACGAGAAACGAGCTTCAATTTCTTCAAGAAAAGCAACTCCAGAATTTGCTGTAATGTAGATCGACCTTTTAGGTATATATTGAACATTGGCAAAAGTACCAGAACTGCCCATATCGTAATCGTATATAGAAAGTACATTGTCATCTATAAGAACAAGTTTTCCGGTTTGATCAACAGACATTTTATCTGCATCATAAAGATTACCATTCAATTTGTGTCCTGTAGGATGAATAACATAACCGTTGTCAAAGTACAGATTGCCATATTTTCCCACAATAAAGTCTCTATATTCAGCAAGGTAAATGTTTTTGAATGCTATTGTGGCTTCAAGTTGTACAGTATATTTGGGAGCTCCATTGAGCAATATTCTGTTTCCTGAATTGCAGCCAACAGTAGAAGGTCTGGGAGAATCTGCCAAATAGCCACTCATATCTCCACACAATCCGTTTGCACCTACGACATATTCTTTCTCATCATCGCCATCAACATCATCACCGTCGGTGCTGCCATCTGCGTCACCATCTGTAATAAGGCTATCTCCTGGATCTTCGGTATTGCATTGACCACCGTACTTGTTTTTACCGTCCAGACATTGACACTTGCCATCAATGTAATAAAGGCCTTCTTCGCATATCACTCCATCACCTTCACTGGAACTACATGCAACCAAAATCAACAGCGCACAGCCTGCTACTATGCAAACCTCCAAAATGTTTTTCATATTAAACCTCTGAATAGTGTACGGAAATATACAAACATCCTATATAATGGCGAAATTATTCACATAATTCGCCCTTTAAGTCAAGAATATTCAACAAGCCAAACAAACTTAAAACACAGCTGACACAGTGAATCAAATCAAATTTTATGCTCGTTTATAGCAAAAGAATAAAACAACGTCCGCAAACATTAAAAGCGGACGCTGTTATAAACAATATCTTTACTTGTTATTCGTCGTCTTCGTCTGTGGCTTCTCTAAAATGTATCATGCCACCGCTGTCCTGCTTGCCACCCTCCTCCCAGCGAACTTTTGTTCTGTACTGGAAATTATTGGTAAGGTCGGCACCCGGATTATCTTCCCAGGCTTCCATCTCTTCAAGGCTTTTCTGCACTTCTGCCATACCGGCTTCGTTGCCACTTTGTTTCTCAATCTGGTATAAAATTTTCAAATATTTGGATTCATAAGGGCTCAATTTAATGGCCTTTTTAATGCCTTTTCTTGCAACCTTCAGGTTATTGCGACTAAGCTCAAAGACTGCGTATTCCTCTGCATAAGTGGCATTTGGAGTAAGTTTCATGGCCTTTGCAAAAATCGGTGCAGCAGAGTCACCATTACCTAAAGCACATTGAGAACGCCAGGCATTCATCAGCACCATACTTTTTTCGGCTTTATCCAGTTTACCCTTTGCCAAGCCAACATAAGCCGACACATTAACCGTCATCTTCTTGCCATCATCCATTTTATCAATCAGGAAAAAGGTGAAGTTCCCTTTCATCTTTTCAGGCACAGAATCGTACTGTTTCTGGGCAAAATGTGTCAGAGCCTTTTCGTAGATCAATGAGTTACATTTCTCTGCACGCCGCCTCAGCTTGTCGCCCTTGCAGTTAAGCGTAAAATTAACCGTGGTCATAAAGCGCATATTTTTCAAGGCTTCTCTGGTTCTTAAAGCTTCGGCAACAACCATTACACCGCCATTGTCAAGCTTCTCGGTTTTGACAATATTGATATCGCAGGAGCCAACTTTATCCATTTTGAACATTGTGTATGAATCGACCCGAAGATAATCGAAATGTATCGAACGCGGGTCACACTGGGCGGTAGCTTCAAAAACGGCAGCCTCCCGCGCCTTCTTTTCTGCTCCATCTCCAAAACCATAACCAATACCAATAATCTTTGGTGCTACAACCTGCTTGGATTTGAACTCAACCTTGGTCTTGCCCCCGCAAGCCAGAAGCATCCCCGCAGCAGTTATCATAACCAATATTATTACCAGCGTGTGTTTTCCCATCCTATCCTCCCTTTTGGACATCCCCTGAAGATAATTTACAGCTTTTGGTAACCTTATTTAATAACGCTATTTCACTAACGTTTATACAGCGATTTGATATCCGGTGTCAACCCTCTTATTTAAGAGCATCACCAGACATAAGTCTGCGGATTCTTTCATCATCTGGATTTATGAAAAGAGATTTGTGGCGTGAAAAGACCACTTGGCCGGGTTGCCTTTTGGAAGGTTTTCGGAGATATCTGGCTCTGGTGTAATCCACCTCAACCGAACCTCCACGAGCTTTGGAATAATGGGCCGCCAGAGTCGCAGCATCTATCAGGGTTGCATTGTCTATCATGGCATTTTTTTTCATGGGAACAGTTACATGAGATCCGGCATAACCGGAGGCATGAAACCAGAAATCGTCACCTTTGGACATGCCGAAGGTTAGCCTGTCGTTTTCTTTAGCATTTCTGCCAACCCGTATTTCCTGCCCACTTTCAGAGATGAACCTCCTGAAAGGTGGTGCTTTTTCAAATTGCTGCTGGGCTTTGGTTAGTTTGCGTTCGCTTTCGTCTTTCAGACCAAGTTTCGCGCTGATTCTCTTGACCACCTCAACCGAGTCATCCTCCTGTAGCAGCTCCTGCAATCTTTCAAGATGATCTTTTTCATCCGCAATAGCTTCCATTCTGGCAAGAATTTTCGGGCCACCGCGTTCCAGCTTTTTGGCTTTTTCGTAAAGTCTGGAGATATTTTTTTGCGGACGCAATTTTCTGTCAAGGGTAATCGCAACATCATCAGAGTTGGCATTTATCACATCCGGCAAAACAATTTGCTCCATGCCCGGCTTTATCGCAGTAAAATTAATCTGCAATAAATCGGCCCAGAGCCTTAATTCCGGTGAGCGGTCAGTTTTAATCAGATCACGTTCCAGAGCCTTTTCGGTGCTCTTGATTCTTTTCAAGCTGCGTTTAATGTGGTCAAGCAGCTTTTTCTTGCGTCTTCTTTTAATCTCTTTAGTGGCATTAACACCAAAAAACAAATCGGCTGCATGATTGTGTTGGAACTCTCCAGCGGAAAGCTCGTAGCGAATCTCGACTTCTTTTGCTTCACACTTTAAAGGTGGAGTGTAAGTAGATTGCGGGAGAAGTTTTCGTTTTCGTGAATGGTTGTATCTGAGCAGGCCCAGAATTTTGTCGTCTGAATCCAGCAAAAAGGCATTGGCATGTCTTCCGGTTAGTTCGACTACCAGACAAAAATTCTCAATCTCGCCATGTGCCAGAGAGTCAAAATGAAACATCACCACTCTGTCGCCTTCAATATGGCTCACCTTTTGTAATCTGGCAGGCTCCAGATTGGCTCTCAACATGGATACAAAACCATAAGGCACCTGCGGATTTTTTTGTTTGGATCTGACCAGATGTAAACGCGAACTATCGTCATCAACAGAAATCAGCAGAAAACAGTTTTGACCTTCATGACGTAATTCCAGAATTATAGTGTTGGCCAGAGGCTGGTAGCAACGAGAAACGGAGGCCAATTCCAATTGCTTAAGCTCCAGAGCAACCGCCTCAATCTCCCTCCAGTTCATTGCCATACTACCCACAGCCACACTCCATCATAAATCTAGCGAACACGTTTTTGAACAATAGCTGCCACTTCGGACAAGCGTTGCATAACAAGATCGGAACCTTCTGTGCTCATAGTTCCCATACCACATGAAGGAGTAATAATTGACTGTTGCCAGATAAGATTTTTATCCACGCCTTTGTCGGCAAGGTTATCCACAACTTCACTCAATCTTTTGTCCAGGCTTTCTGCACTTTCTTCAAAAATTTTCGGAGAAGTCGGAACCACACCCCAGGCAAGCACGCCACCGTTTTTGAGAAACTCTCCTACTCTCTCGGCATAAAGTGCCATGCTTTCGCCATAGCTGTAGGCATCGAAATTGATAATATCTGCACCAGCATCCATTAAAATTGTCCACTCAGAGTTTCCACAAACATGAACCCCGGCCAAGGCTCCTTCTGCATGTACTGCATCCACTGCAACTTTCAATCTTTTTACAACTTCTTCTCTTGTAACATTAATGTAACAAGAAGAACCAAAAGCCGAAAGCGTAGGTTCGTCTAAAAAGCAAATAATATTTTCGGCGTAGGGTTTAAACTGCTGAATCTGCCAACGGGACTTCATCGCAGCCAGTTGCACGCAAACATCGGCAAAGGTATCGTCAAAATAAAGTGGGACTTCATTCTGATCGAAGATGGTCAGCGAAAAACTCAGAGGGCCGGTGGTGTGAACCTTGGCATACTTTGGTTGTGTATCCAGCGACTGCAAATATTTAAGTGTTTGAGGGATTCCCTCACAAGCCTCTTCACTAATGGCAAAGGCAGAGAAATCACCAGATTCGTCAGCCAGCATGGCCTTTTCATAAAACTCTGTTAACTCTTCTGCCAATGTGGCAGATTCTGTATTGACACTTACCTTGCCATCTTCGGGATGCCTAACCAGAGCAGGCATACCTTCTGAATATTGCGGTAAAAATCCTTCTTTCCAGTGACGCATGGGAAGTTGGGGCCAAATAGGAGCCTCTGGAATGGCGGTAAATATTTTCTCCAGCACATCCGAGGCCGATTTATGTGGCAAAGAACCGATTAAAGTTGCCATTGCGTAAGGAGCCTGCATGATTTTCTCCTCTATTTGTTAAAATCATAAAATAAAACACTTATCAGATTCAGCTTTAAATCCATAGGGAAATATAACTATAAAACTATAGATGATTTAAAGCAATATAATCATCCATCCCAAAAAAACCTGACACAAAGTCAGGTTTTTTATGGTTTACATCTATTCTTTAATTACTTGACAAGAACTTATCTTATTTACTCGCCATCTTTGGTTAAGGCTCTGAATTCCAGTGATTGTGCCAGCTTGAAGAAATCACCATCCAGCGGTACAAACCTGATAGCGGTTTTAAATGTTTCCGGGTCAATCAGTTTGGTAAAGGGAACCTTTTTAATTTCCAGATTGTCACCCACTGAAACCATATTACCAAAAGAGCCGGAATCAATAAGCTGGAAGGCACCCATACCCAACTGGCTGCCAAGCAAAACATCAAAGGCATTCGGCTCAACACAGCGGGTGGTGTAACCAATTGTCTCGTTTTTAACAGTGAGGCTTTTACCGGTTGTTTGGGTATATCTTTCCTTCAACATCTCGGCAATAGTTTTACCGATTTTGGCAGAAGAAAGCCTTACATTACCATGGGCATCCAGTTTTTTCGGTTTCTTGCTTTTTGGAAGCTTATCCACCAGACCTTCAGAAACCATAATAACTCCATAGGGTTTGCCGAGTGCCTTGCGTTTCATAACCAACTGGCAAAGATCATCAATCAAGGCATCCAAATCAAGTTCACCCTGAATCTCCTCCGGCCCGATCATCCTGATTGCTTCACCGGCAATACCTGCACCAAGGGTGTACCAACCGGCTTTGTGTCCCATTGTTTCAATAACAAAGTAACATTCAGTTGTTCTGACTTCGATATTGTAGGTCTGAAGATCTTGTCTGGCCTGTTCAATGGCAGAGAAATAACCGAAGGTCCATGGAATACCGTAATAATCGTTGTCGATTGTTTTCGGTACGTGAACCACAGGAACACCCAGCAAGCTGAGGTAATATGCAGTTTTGAGGGTTCCGTCACCACCGATTGAAATCAGTGAACTTACACCGACATACTCCATGGCGTCCAGCACATTGTAGAGCTTGCGGGCCATTTTGGGGTTGACCAGATCTTTCAGCGTCTCGATTTCCTTGTCGCCGATACGACTTGGATGAGCTCTGGCGGTTCTCAGAATACAACCACCACGTTGGCGAATCTTGGTTACATCATCGTAGCCCAATGATTTGTAATGTACGCCTTCAACCAGTTTTTTGGGATTGTTACGATCAAATTGTTCCAGAAACTCATAACCTTTGTAAAAACCGATAACATCGTAGTTGGCATTTAGAAATTGGATGGCAGCGGTAGAAATAACAGCGTTAGTGCCTGGTGCGGGACCACCGGAAAAGATCATACCGACTCTTTTATGTCCCAGATTTCTGAAATGTCTGGCCTTTTTTAACAAAGCCATATTGATGCTATCTTTTTTTCTGGTTCTGCTTTTTGTCTTGGTTTTGGCTTTGGTTTTGGGTTTAGCTTTTGTTGTAGCTTTTGCCTTGGTTTTGGCAGTCTTGGCAGAAACCGCTTTTGTAGTTTTTTTAGTGGTAGCCTTTTTAGGGGCAGCTTTTTTTGCTGTAGCTTTAGTTGTTGTTTTGCTGCTGGGTTTGGCTTTCGTTTTTGCTTTCATCTACTCCTCCTGAAAGTTCTGTAGTTCCTCAAAATTCTTATTCTCACCCCCCGATAGTTTACCACCCGATTTTTAATTACTGGAACACATGAAATAAGCACGCAATTACCGTGCCTTTGCGACCGAGATTGTAGTACAACCATACAGAAAGTCAAAAGAATTCAACAGGTTCCAAGCAAAAAGATCGGTCTTTCTTAAAAATTATCCACTTTTTTCGTATTTGCGGGATTATTTTCAAGTTTCTCAGTAAACTTTGACATCTTATACTGGGTCGCTGTATATGATTTTTGTGCGTGATTAAGGTGAGTTCCAATCTTGTTGTAGTCTGTTTCCAGATGTTTGAAATCCACCTGCAAGGAATCAAACAAACCAAGAATCTCTTTTGCATTGGATTCAATTTTCAGTCCTCTGATACCGAGTAGAACCAATTGCAAATAGGTATAGAGGCTGTTGGGGGAAACGGGCACAACGCGCTTTTTAATAGCGTAGTCAGACAAACTTTCGGCCTCGTCTTCAACTTTCACCATGGTTTCATAGTAAACATTCTCAGCCGGAATATACATAAAAGCCAGATCAAGCGTTCCCTCGCCCGGCAGGATATACTTGCTTGCAATGGAATCTATCTGCTTTTTGATATCCTTGATAAATTTTCTGCGGAAGCCCTTGCCTTCCGCGTCATCCACCTCGCACATTTTCTTGAAATTATCCAGTACGAATTTGGAGTCAATCGGCAGAAGATGATCCCCAAACCTGACAACGGCATCTACAATATCACCACTGTCAAACCTGTACTGCAATTGGAAATGATCTTTGGGTAGAATCTGTTCCAACATATCGGAAAGAAAAAGTTCGCCCAAAAGACCGCGAGGTTTGGGAGATTTCAGGATATCGTGCAACTCGGAAATACTTTGTCCAAGCTTGAAAATCTGCTTATTGGACTCGCCAAGTTCCGCCAGCTTTCTGTTAACACTATTGATTGCCTGCGAAGTCTGCTCAAGTTTCTGGTCGGTGTGTTGCGCGCTGGACTGACCCAAACGGCTGCTTTCACCCATGCGCCTGTCAAGCTGATCCGTCACTGCTGCAAGCTGCTGGTTGACAATATTCCCGGTCTGGTTGAGTCTGCTTTCCACAGTCTGCCCCAGTTTGGCCAAAGCCTGCGCCTGATGCGCCTCGCTTTCCAACTGTTGAATCTTTAACTGGCTTTTTATCTCGTCAAGCTGCATTTGCAAAAGATTCAACTCTGCCGGTTCTTCTTTTGCAGCATTTTTGTAAAGCCTGACAATCATTAAAATAATTGAAACGGTAGCAAGCAGCAAAAGTAGCAGCAAAGACAAAATAATCACCCACAATGTTTCGGGTGCTGATTGAAAATATTGCAAGATGTGGTTCATGATTTAACAAACCTTCAGAATAATACAGTTAATGGATACTAGCAGAAGAAACAGAATGATGCAAATTCACACCTTGTACATATTTAACAACTTTGACATTTGGCAAACTGCCCTAAAAATGCTATGTTGCTTTTTGTGTGTACGAATAGATTAAATGACTAATATACTTTCCAAACAGAGGTATGGTTATGAAAATGTCTAGATTGGTTTTTATGATTTTGGCCTTGTTATTGCTGGTTTCCTGCGGTTCGGATGACTCTGGTGCAGGCGGGCAGGATATCAATTTAACAGGAGCAGACGGACAAAGCGACGTGGTATCTTTTGCTGCACTTAAAGAAATGGAAGTAACAGAGGGTTATGGTGGCTGGCTAACCAGCGTGGGCACTATCATCCCGCCGGTTAAATATAAAGGTGTAACAATTGCGACACTTTTAGAAAGTGTCGGCTCGCTGCCAGAGGGAAAGGCCGTGGAAATCACCGCCACAGATGACTATTCGATGAATCTTTCCTATGATCAGATTCAAAACAATGGACTGCCGGTTTTTAATTCTCTGACGGCAGAAGAGTTTACCTACACCGAAACACTTTCGGTAATTGTAGCCTACGAAAAAGATGGCCTGCCAATCAGCGAAGAAGATGGGGGGCCCTATCGGCTGGCTGTTGTCAGTGAAAAATCAGACCAGATTACCGATGGTCACTGGTGGATTAAACAGGTTCGTGATCTGGAAATTATTGATGCAAGCAAAGATTACAGCTTGCTGCTGGACGGCCCGCACGATGAAACTATCGACCGCAACACTTTCGAGTCCGGCACTGGCGCAGGTTGTCATGGCTTTGTATATACAGACGACAAAGCCGATAAGTGGAGTGGTATTCCTTTGTGGCTATTGGTTGGTTATATGGATGACGAGAATGTTCACGAATCCAAATCCTTCAACCGTGATCTGGTCAAGGCAGGATACACGGTAAAAGTACATTCTGAAGATGGCACAATTTTAGAACTGGACGCAGAGCGCGTAGCTGAAAACAACAATATAATTCTGGCCAACCAGCAGAATGAGATTGCCTTGTCAGACGATCTTTTTCCCCTTAGACTGGTTGGCACCGATCTTGAAGAATCTGAAATGCTGGGCAAGATTGTCAAGATCTCGATGGAACTCAAATAACACTACTGAACCATCAGGGCCGCTTTCAATAACGATTCGGGGTCAATCCTGTTTTTATAGTTTGTGTCATAGTAGGCAAACTTAATGTAGCCATCAGTTCCTATTACATAGGCTGCGGGAACCGGCAAGAGATAGTGCTTCTGACCCGAGGCCTTGTAAAGATCAATCCCGTATGGCTTCATAAATTCCCTGAGAGTCTTGTTCTGATAAAAGGCCAGTCCAAAAGCTATGGCAGCCTTGGCATCTCTGTCTGACAAAAGCGTATATCCAAGCTCCTTTTTAACAATTGTCTCCAAAAGTCTTTCAGGTTTATCAGGGCTGATAGCCAAAATACGATAACCGTTTTCTTTCAGTTCTTTTTCAATGCTCTGCAATTTTGCCAGATGAGCATTGCAGTAGGGGCACCAGCCACCGCGATAAAATATCAGCACAGTTTTTTGCTGCTTGACGCTTTCCTTCAGGTTCAGAGTTTCCCCATCTGTGGTCAAAACAGTAACATCCGGAATCTCTGCGCCAACATCAAGTGGTTTGGTTTGCTTGGCTTCCTTAACAGCACCATCCGGGATCTGCACATGGTTCTCAGAGGCACAGGCCGTTACAAAAAACAAAACTGCAATTACCATGATTAAATTTATCTTTGTCATGACAGTCCTTTCTGTTGATGACCATAAAATAAAAAGATGGAACTTTCAGATTGAAAATTCCATCTTTATATCTTCAAATTGTAGTAAACATCGAACAGGGAAAAGCAGCAGTAAATCTCAGATGGATTAAAGTTCCTGCTATTTTTCAAACAACAGCGAAATATCCACCGCCGGTGCAGAATGCGTCAGTTTGCCAACCGAAATAATATCCACCCCAGTTTCGGCCAATTCAGCAATTGTGTCAAGGTTTACGTTACCGCTGGTTTCCAAGATTGCTTTGCCGTCAGTAATTTTAACAGCTTCGATTATGTTATCAGCGCTGAAATTATCCAGCATGATAACATCTGCCCTGTTCTCCAAAGCCTCTTGCAATTCGGCTAAGTTGGTGACTTCAACCTCGATTTTAATCAAATGATGTACGCATTCTCTGCAAGCCTTAATAGCATTGGCAATAGAACCCGCCGCACGAATATGGTTTTCCTTAATCAGCACGCCATCGAAAAGACCAATACGATGATTATAACCACCACCACATCTTACCGCATATTTTTCCAAGGCTCTCAAGCCCGGAGTAGTTTTTCTGGTGTCCACCACTCGCACTTTGGTGTGTTTAACTTTGTCTACATAGCTGGCAGTAAGTGTAGCCACACCGCTTAAGCGTTGCAAAAAATTAAGCGCAACTCTCTCGGCCTGCAAAAGTTTGGTGGCAAACCCTTCAAGCTTTAAAATTTTATCGCCACGCTTTATCTTGTCGCCATCTTTAAAAAGCGGAGTAAAAGTTACATCTTTGTCCAGCTTGCAAAAAGCATATCTGGCCACATCCATTCCAGAAAGCACAAAATCCTCTTTGGCCACCATGTAGGCTTTAGCCCGTGCGCTGCTGTCCACCAAAGCCCGGGAGGTAATATCACCTGTGCCAATGTCTTCTTTTAAAGCCATATCGACAATCTCGATATAGCTTATGTGGTCAAGATGTTCCAGAGACATGATTAGCCTTTCAACTCTGTTATATGTGCTGCCAGTTTTTCAAGTTTGGCCTTCAGTAAAACCTGACGCTCTTTTTCTTTTTCGACTACTTCAGCCGGAGCCCTTGCAACAAATTTTTCGTTGGACAATCTGCCAGTCAATCCGGCAAGCTCTTTTTCTGCTTTGGCCAAATGGTTTTCGGCACGCTTTATTTCTTCACCAATGTCAATCAGACCTTCCAGTAATACGAAAATTTCGGCTACATTGGTTACGCCTTTGGCGGTCGGGCCGGTTTTCTCATACTTCTCGGTAATTTGCATTTCTTCAAGTTTGGCCAGATCCTTGATCTGTACCATCTGCTCTTCAAGCAAAGTTTTAAATGCCACATCGCTGGTCTGGACAATCAGATTTGGAATGCGCATACTTGGTTCAACACCACACTCACCACGAATATTTCGGGCCTGTTTTATCAGATCCTGAATATTATTCATGCCCTGCTCATCTTCTTCATATGCTGCGGCATCGGCCATTTCTTCTGCAACCGGATACGGTGCAATAGTGATAGACTCTGCACTATCAGCGGGCTTGGGCAACTTCTGCCAGATTTCTTCAGTGATAAACGGCATGAAGGGGTGCAACAATCTCAAAGCTGCATCCAGCGTTCTTACCAGAGTTGCCTGTGCTGCATGTTTCTGCTCGGCACTCTCGCTTTTGTAAAGTGAAGATTTGGCAAGCTCGATATACCAGTCGCAGAATTCGTCCCAGAAGAAATGATAGATCGCCATAGCAGCCTGATCAAAATGATTTTCTTCCATAGCTTTGTTGACTGTAATGGTGGTCTTTCTCAGGCGTGCAAGAATCCAGCGGTCGCCGATGGTCATGAATTTTGGATCGACAGCTTTGCCACTGTCAAAGTCTTCCAGATTCATCAGTGCAAAACGGCTGGCGTTCCAGATTTTATTGGCAAAGGAGCGATAACCTTCAACACGCTTGATGTCGAGCTTGATATCTCGTCCGGCACCAACCATTGAAACCAGAGTGAAACGCAGCGCATCCGCACCACAGGCTATCATACCCTTGGGATATTCTTTTTTGGTGGTCTTGACAATCTTCTTGATGTTCTTTTCGTTAATCCCCAGAGAGCGGGCATCGTTTTCACGTTTTTCAAGCAGGTCCTTGGCACTGATTCCATGAATGACATCCAGAGGATCGCGCACGTTACCAATGGATTTGGACTCTTTGCGACCCTCGGCATCACGAACCATGGCATGCAGATAAACAACCGGGAAAGGTGGTTTGTCAAGCAGGTGAATACCCATCATCATCATTCTGGCAACCCAGAAGAAAATAATGTCGAAGCCTGTTTCCATCATTGCATTGGGATAGAAGGTCTGTACATCCTTGCTATCATCCGGCCAGCCCAATGTAGAGAAGGGCCAGAGGGCGGAGGAAAACCAGGTATCCAGCACGTCTTCATCCTGACGCATATTTTTGCTACCACATTTTTCACAAACAGTAACAGTATCTGCTGAAACACTGATATGACCGCAGTCATCACAGTAGTAAGCCGGGATTCTGTGTCCCCACCACAGTTGACGGGAAATGCACCAGTCACGAATATTATTCATCCACTCGAAATAAGTCTTTTCCCATGTTTTAGGAACAAATACGGTTTCACCGGATTCAACTGCATCAATGGCTTTATCTGCCAAAGGTTTGATCTTCACAAACCACTGCTTGGAAAGGAAAGGCTCCACTACGGTTGAGCAACGCTGACAATGACCAATGCTCATTTCGTAATCTTCACGACCACGCTCGAAACCCAAAGCGGCGATTTCTTCTTTAACCGCTTTTCTGGCCTCAAAACGCTCCATGCCAGCAAACTTGCCGCATTTGTCGTTCAAGGTGCCATCTTCGTTCATGATATTGATATTTTCAAGATTATGACGCTGACCCACCTCGAAATCGTTGGGATCATGGGCCGGTGTTACCTTGACCGCACCCGTACCGAATTCGGGATCAACCAGAATTTCGTCCGCAATGACCTTGAATTCATAACCTAAAATGGGGTGTTTGATGTTTTTACCGATTACATCTTTATAGCGTTCATCATCTGGATGCACTGCAACAGCGGTATCACCAAGCATTGTTTCAGGTCTTGTGGTAGCAACGATGATTTCGCCGGAACCGTCTGCCAGTGGATAGGCAAAGGACCATAATTCGCCCGCAATACCTTCTTTATGATCGACTTCCAGGTCGGACAAGGCAGTATGACAACGGGGGCACCAGTTGATCAGACGATCCGCACGGTAGATCAGACCCTCGTTGTAGAGGCGCACGAATGTCTCGATAACCGCTTTAGAGCAACCTTCGTCCATGGTAAAACGTTCACGTTCCCAATCAAGAGAGGCTCCCAAAACACGCAATTGCTCGCAGATTCTGCCACCTTTTTCTTCTTTCCATTTCCAAACCCGCTTCAGGAATTCTTCGCGACCAATGTCATGACGGCTTTTGTTTTCCTTGATCTTCAGGTCACGCTCAACCACCATCTGGGTTGCAATACCGGCATGATCGGTTCCCGGCAGCCACAAGGTGTTATCGCCTATCATGCGGTGCCAGCGGATAACTGTATCCTGAATTGCTACAGTCAAAGCGTGACCCATGTGCAGGGTTCCGGTTACATTGGTAGGAGGATATACAATACAAAAGGATTTTTTATCTGTATCATTTTCATCGGCATGAAAATATTGTTTTTCTTCCCAGATCTTGTACCATTTCGCTTCCACGTCTTTTGGGTCGTACCCTTTTTCAAGCAGTTGGGCCATCAATAATCTCCGTAGGTTAAATCTTTTCTCAGATACTTATATCGAGATTCGAGCGGTAATAAGTTTTACCATAAAACAATCGACTCCGACCATATATAATGGCCGGAGAGAATATACCAGTATCACACCAAAAAAGCCAGACTCGGTGCTAATGTTGTAAAGGATGTTATACTTTTTCTGTGACCAGACGGTCAAGTTCCTTCTTGATGATTTGCTCCGCCAGATCCGGAACTACTTCCCAGGCAACTGCCTCTAAAGTCTGACCAGCCATACCACCAAACTCTTCACGCATGGCAGCTCTCAGGTTTGACACATCAAAGGATGCAGATGCAGTTGTTCCATTTCCATCTGCCAGACTTGCTCCAGAAAGCGCCTTGGCAACGATGGAAGTTACTTCCTCGGCATCGGGAAGTTCGCTTAAAGCCGAGTTTATCCAGGTGTTTACCTGTCCACCAAGCTGATCCAGCGATTCCAGTTTTTTCAAGCTCTGCTGAATCTCTTCAAGAGGTTGCTGCAGGCTTTTCATCAATTCGGCAGCAACTTCCTCGGCTGTTGGAACTGCGGGCATTACAGGCATTTCCAGATTTGCGGATTGTTTTTCAAACTCCGCAGAGATACCAGAAATAATATCGTCTTTCAAATCTGTCTCATCTTCATTGTCTTCCATCAATTTCTGCATTTCTTCCTTGATGGATTCCTTGATGATAAGCCTTAATTCAACAGGATCGATTGCTGAATCGGCCGTCTTTTCTTCACCAAGAGATTCAAGCTCTTTCTCGGCAAAGGCTGCCTTGACTTCCTGACGAACTGCCTCGCGCATTTGCAATTCAATATCTGCACCTAAATCTGCTTTTTCGGCAGGTTTCACAACGGGCTGCATCAAAGCAAGTTCTTCACGGATGGCAACACGGAAAAGCTGTAAGATATCCTCGGAACCCGGTGTCGTAACCTCTGGTGTTTCTTGTGGCTCTTCAGCTACTTCTTCCTGTGCCTCTTCAATTGGCGCTTGGTCAGGCTCCTCTATAATTTCTTCAGCTACAGGAATGCTATCTTCTTCAACCGCAGCCACTTCGGGTGTTTCTTCAATAGTTTCGAAAGCCGGTTCTTGAGGTTCATCCTCCTCTTTAATGGCTTCGGCAACCATCACAGCAGATTCCTCGGTGGGTTGAACATCCAGTTTCGGAGCCAGATCCGCCAGAGATGTAACCTCGGTGCCTTCTTCGATAACTTCGGGCTTAACCGTAACTGTATCTTCTTCGATTTCCTCGATAAGTGGCTCTTCATCAGCTTCAGATATTGCAGGCTCTGCAAGATCCATTTTCTCAGCCATCAGTATTTCATCTTCTAAAAGTGGCTCTTCCATCAAGGTTTCAACAGGTTCTGCCTCAAGAGTTGGCTCTGCGGAGATTTCTTCAAACAGAGGTTTATCCTCGGGCTCGAACAGACTCTCTTCAGGAAGGGCTTCTTCTTCGGGCTCTTCTACTTTTGTATCAACCAGATAATCGGATTCGATTTCTTCCAGCAAAGCGGGATCATCCAGGGGTTCTTGCATGTCATCCAGAATCTCGTCTTCAAGAGTCTCGAATTCCAGATCCTCTTCAATCTCCAGCTCTTCCAGTTCAGACTCGTCCATTTCCAGCGAGTCAAGTTCGAGATCTTCATCTTCGATAATATCGTCTTCAAGAGTCGCTTCGCTTATGGCGTTCATGGCAGGCTCTGCTACCACAGGCACATCAGCAACCATTTCTGCCATAGCTGCACCAGCAACCACTTCTGTAGTGGAGGTTTCTACTCCAGTAATTGCACCAAAGTCTTCTTTTTCTGCTGCAATTTCTTTATGCTCAACTGCTTCTGTTGTAATTTCTTCCTGTACTACTTCCTCAACAGCCAATTCTTCGACAGCCAATTCTTCTTCAATGGCTTCCGGCAATATTTCTTCCGCTGCAAGTTCATCGGCAACAACTTCTTCGCTCAGAACTTCCTCAGGCTCGATCTCCTCGAAAGACAGCTCTGCTGCTGCAACCTCAAGCTCTGGTGCAGCTTCTTCTACCAGCACGGGTTCTGCTGCAAGTGGTTCCTCAGCTTCGATCTCTTCAACAAACTCCTCAAGCTGAACTTCTTCTTCAAGCTCTTCAGCAACTTCGGCTGCTTCCAAAGGTTCCGCGGTAAAACCGAATTCGTCCACGGCACTTTCTTTTTCACCAGCTTCAACAGCTATTTCATCGAAATCAGTTGCAATGTCTTGACTGTCATCAATCTCTTCCAGTAAAAACTCTGCTTCTTCATCGGAGAGTTTAATCGGTTCGCTACCGCCATCTTCAACTTCGTCGAGTTCAAGAACAGGAGAAAATTCCGGTACAAAGTCAGATTCCGAGTCCACTACTGCTGCTTCAGGCTCTCTGGGTTTGGCTACCGAAACTTCCTCAAATGCGGTGGCTGCATATTCATCCAGTGGAGTCGGCATATCAGCAGATTCAAGCTTGGCATCCTGCACCACTTCATCAGTGGCAATAAGGCCATCTGTCTCTATCTCGGCCCATTCTTCTTCCATTTGAATATCTTGAACATCAGCATCAGCAACCGTGCTATCCCCGAAAATATCTTCAGGCTCTTCTAGGACTAGTTCAACGGCTTCCGGAGCATCTTCCGTATATTCTGACATCTCGATTCCACGGGCATCCGGTACCATATCGGGGGAAGAAGCCTGACAAAGCATGGTTAGCTGATCAAGCAGTTCCTGGGTGTCGAACGGTTTTGGGAAAAATCCCATGGCCCTGACATCTTTTGATCTTTTAACATCCTGTTCAACATTCAAACCAGCTAATAGCAGAACAGGAATGCTCTGTGTGCTTTCTTCCTCTTTCACCAGGGCACACAATTCATAACCATCCATACCCGGCATACGAACATCGGCCAGAATTACAGCGGGTTTTTCTTCCTTGGCTAATTCAAAGCCCTCTTCAGCAGTGATAGCGGTAATCAATCTGAAGTCAGTATTTATCAAGGTCATGCGCACCACTTCATGAATGGTACGACTGTCGTCTACTAACAAGACGGTCCACGTCATTGTTTTCTCCTTAAATTGACGATGGGCACAAAACATCCACCCCGGAAAACGGCAAAATTTCAAGCTAAAATTATAACACAGGCATAACTTTCAAGTCAATTTAGTGTAACCTGAAAATACCAGTAATTTTAAATTGATGCCTGATTAATCAATATTTTGCAGGTGGGCTCAGTAAAATAGCGTCCTTTTTCAATAAGGCTATGAAAATCATCGGAATATTTTTAAAAGCAGACAAGTAACAATAAAAATCCACCAGGACAAAAATGGCAGTGTTTTATCAAACGAATATTCCATCGACAGAAAAAAAACAAACCGCATAATTGAAAAACCCCGCTCCCTGAAAGATCAAACAGGGAAACGGGGCTAAATTAAGCACAGACTAAAGAGTTTTATTCGGTAGCTTCAGGACAAGCTCCCCAGTTCTCTTCATCGTCGATACACAAACAAACAGGAATACCGATTGTAGCCATAGTGGCAGCAACAGCATCAGGATCTGTTTCGAGGGCAAAGTGACCGAAGAATTTCAGGGTCTGGCCTTCTTCACCAGTAAATTCGTCTTTGTTGCAGATATTAATTGTTGATTCACGGGTTACATCAGTAACACCAACAAAACACATTCTTTCAGGATCGGTTGTACCTTCTTTAAGATATGTATTTGAAACAGAGATCAATACGGCACCTGCATCAGCCAAACTCAAAGTATAATTGCCATTTTCATCAAGTTTATCAAGCATGGTCGGATCAAGGCTGATATTGGTTACGCTTGCCTGAGCATCCGAACTAATTGCCGGGCCTATGGAATCAATGTCGATACGAGTTTGCAGGCCAAGCTTTTTGAAGCCAAGCTGTGCGCCCCAGCCGTAAAGTGGCACAGTATCTTCATCCTCTTGCACCTGAATCACGTGAGAAATACCGCCAACGGCATCTTCGGCATCAATCGCATTCAACGGGCCTTTGAAACGAGCATTGACATACACACCGTCATCGGCAGCCTCAAAGAAATCTGCCTCTGGCAAACAAGGGGTAAGGGGTTCATCAGTTCCATCAACAATGAGGCTCAATAACTCATTTTGCAAACCATCGGATTGTTCCGGAAGATAATTATGCATATGGGAAAAAGTTACTCCGAGATCTGGAACGTAGTATGTGCCTGCCTGATAACCGAAATTTAAACCGCCATGTCCAAGTAAAAATCCGTGGTCGCTTTCGCGCTTTTGCAAACCAAGACCATACTGAACCATCGAACCAAGCAGATAGATTTCTTCGGTCTTCTGCATTTCAGCAAGAGATTCAGGGCTTACCAGCTCGCCGTTGAGCAATTCATACATAAATTTTGTCATATCTTTGGAACTGGAAACCAATGCACCAGCGGCCCAGGTGATGGAAGGATGGAAGAGATAGGAAGTATCGACAATGGTTCCGTCATACTGGTTTTCTTCAGGAATAAATGCAATGACCTCGGGTGGTACGCCAAAAATCACCCCAACCAGACTAAGATCCATATAACCATGAGCAACTTTCTCGCGAACTTCGCCGGTCAGATCAACAAAGGTCATCTCCAGACCCAGAGGTTCAACAATGCGTTCCTGAACTTCCACATCAATGGTTTTTCCGGTCACTTTTTCGATAATCATACCAAGCAGCAAATAACTGGAGTTGGTGTATTTACCATCGGTACCGGGCTCAAAATCCAGCTCTTCATCTTCCAGATAAGCCAGAATTTCTGCCGGTGTGCTTGGAGTACCTGGATCCATTATTTTAGCCAGCATCAGGTCGAAAGATGCCAGATAATCCATAATTCCACTGCGCATATTAAGCAGTTGACGAATGGTGATATCGGCCCACTTTGTATATTCGGGAAAATACTTACTCAGGGGATCATCCAGACCAACCAGCTCTTCGTCCACCATTTGCATCACTACTGTGGCAATAAAAGGTTTTGTGTTGCTGCCCACACGAAATCCCATATCAGAGGTCATGGGTTTGTCGGTCTGCATTTCAGCAATACCGGAGGCTCCTGTCCACCAAAAGCCGTCAGCGGTGCGAACGGTCATGGTAACGCCGGGATCGGCACTGAAGACAACATGCTCATCAATGATTGCTTGCAGGCTTTTTGCCAGATCAGGGTCAATCGCGTCTGCATCTTCATCACCGTCAGAATCACCATCAATGGCGTCTCCATCAGTACTGTCACCATCGACATCGCCGTCAATAGCCGGGTCAGAATCTGAACCACAAGCTGTAGTGAAAAGAAGTGCACAGACTAGACAAAGTAAGAGAAGAATCTGGCGAGAGCGGGTTAACATGTGATTACCTCCAATTGTAATGGTTAGTTCAGATGCACAGAATGTACATTATGTAGCCGACGGGAGAGTACCTTATAATATTCTGAAAAGACTAAGAAAATTCCACCACACATGCGATAAGTGTTTACCAATTGGTCAACAGACAGCCCCAAAACAACAAAATCTCCTCAAAAGCATTTAAAGCATTACAACAATCTTAACTCGTTCGCAAGCTTGTGAGAAAATTAAAGCCATGCTAAGATGCCCGGGTGGCAAACATCAGCAGGACTGTCAAATGACTTTGGTTCAAAACATCAAATTTCACCTGAAAATATATTTTTCATACGCCTTGCAGAATCTCAAGGTCAAAATGAGCTACCCTTGGGATTTTTTTGCCAATATGCTGGGTACAGTCACTTATGCCTTGCTCAATGTTGCCTTTCTGTGGGTCATCCTCAATAAAACCACTGCCATAAAAGGCTGGACGTTTCCAGAGCTGGTCTTTTTATACGGCATGGGAGAATTCTGCTTCGGACTTTTCGCGATATTATTTTTCCATATGGTAACAAGGCTTTCAGAACATTATATTGTAGAGGGCTATTTCGACCGTCTCTTGGTCAGGCCAATCTCACCGCTTATGCAACTGATCATGGAAAACATGGATATGTTTGATCTTATCATTCTGATAAAGGGTGCGGTTTTAATCGGCTGGTCATGGGCATACATGCCTCTCGACTTCAATTTTATCAACATTCTCTCTGTTTTACTGGCTTTTGTAGTGGGTGCCACAGTGTATCTGGGAATCTTTCTTTCCATCACTTCCATCTCATTCTGGCTGCCGGACAGAGGTGGTCTTTTAATGCCACTGTTTTCCCTTTCGGATGTCTCGCGTTATCCTTTAACCATCTACCCGCCCGGAATCAGACTTTTTTTTTCCTACGTCATTCCTTTCGGCTTTGCGGCATTTTATCCTACGGTCTGGGTTTTAAAGTCCGGCCCGGAAGCACTTTTTGTCTTGCTCGAATCTTCGGCGGTGGCGGTGGTGATGCTTGCTATTGCCATTATAATATTCAGACTGGGAGTCAACCGATACGAAAGTACCGGAACCTGATCTGATTTTTTGCTCAGAGAGATTGACACGGGGAAGATTTTCCGCTAATTTGGCCTCGACTTAATCTATAGGAAAAGGAGTCAGTCATGTCAAAAGAAACATCATATCGTGATGCTGGTGTAGATATAGACGAAGGAAATCGTCTGGTAGATCTCATAAAACCTCTGGTCAAGGCCACCAACCGCCCCGAAGTAGTAACCGACATCGGCGGATTTGGCGCACTCTTCAGACTGGATCTAACCCGTTATAAAAAACCGATGCTGGTTTCTGCAACAGATGGTGTTGGAACCAAACTCAAGGTTGCCTTCTGGGCCAACCGCCATGACACCGTAGGTATTGACCTGGTGGCCATGAGTGTAAATGATCTGGTGGTTCAAGGTGCCGAACCTCTGTTTTTCCTCGATTACTATGCCTGTGGCAGACTGGACGCAGAAGAAACGGCCAAAGTCGTCTCGGGAATCGCCGAAGGCTGTAAGCAGGCCGGTTGCTCGCTGATAGGTGGAGAAACTGCCGAAATGCCCGGATTTTACCCCGGTGGTGAATACGAACTGGCAGGTTTTGCAGTAGGTATCGTAGATGAAGACAGAGTTGTAGACGGCAAAAACGTCAAACCCGGCGATGCAATTTTAGGTCTGGCCTCCAATGGTCTGCATTCAAACGGTTATTCACTGGTTCGCAAAATTATTTTCGACCAGCTTGATCTAGGCCCGGACGATATTCTGGAAGGCGTTGGTAATTCCGTGGCACACGAACTCTTGCGCCCCACCAAGATTTATGTAAAAGAATTGCTTCCCATGGTACACAGTGGCAAAGTCAAGTCTCTGGCCCACATCACCGGCGGTGGTTTCTTCGATAATATTCCGCGTGTTCTGCCTCAGGGTTGCTCGGCGACAATCAACAAGGATTCAATCCCCAAACAGGCTATTTTCGAATTTCTGCAAAAGAACGGCCCGGTTAACGAGCGTGAGATGTATCGCACCTTTAACATGGGAATCGGCATGGTGGTCATCGCAGACAAAAAAGATGTTGCAGAATTAAAGCATATCGCAGAAAAACATGGCGAACAGCTATACGAGATCGGCCACGTCAACGAAACCGGCCAGGCTTCACATGTTATCGTAGAGTAGTAATTTTTTCTATTAAGTACAAAGCCGACCGCATTCTGGTCGGCTTTTTTTTTGCTATCTGCCAACAACCCTGTTTCGGCCGTTTTCTTTTGCTTTATACAAGCGATCATCGGCTCGTTTGGTCAGACTTGCTATTGTATCTGCCTTGTTACACATTGCGACACCAATGGAGATGGTCACCGCAAGTTTATTTCCGTCAATCTCCCTGTATGAATGCTCCACCAGCATTCTGAGGCGCTCGGCAAGTTCCATTAATTTGCCATAATCAATATTGGCAGCCACCACCACAAACTCTTCTCCACCCCAACGGCCAGCCATATCAAATGGTCTTACATTGGCTTTCAAGGACGAAGCAACCATTTTCAATACTTCATCACCAATCTGATGCCCATAGGTATCATTAAAATTCTTGAATTTGTCGATATCAATAATCATGAAGCCGAAGTTCCAGCCATATCTTTCAAACTCTGAAATTTTCGATTCCATCATATTATCAATATAAGCTCTGTTGGCAATTTGGGTCAGATGATCCAGATAGGCGGTTTTCTCAAGCTCTTCAACTTTTAAAACCAGATCCTCTTTATTTGGTATCTCCACAAAAGACTCAAGCGCCCCTGCAATGGAGCCATCTTTTGCTACGATGGGAGCAATTTTCACCCGAACCGGGACTCTATGGCCGTTCTTGTGATGTAAATATATGCTCGATTCTCTATGAAGCCCATCTTCCAACGTTTTAGCAAGTGAGCATTTTGAGGTACATAATTCATCGCCACAGTCGTTTACGTGCATCAGAATATTATCGAAACAATGTCGTCCGACAACCTCCTCTGTAGTAAACCCGGATATTTTTTCAGAGGCCTTGTTCCAGTAGAGAAGCTTTCTATCCTGATCGACAATGTAAACGCCATCTGCAATGTTTTCTGCAATAATTTTAGCTAGTTCCAGATTCTCAAAGGTGTCTTTAAGCAAATCTTTCATTCTTTCATCCTCCCTGAAAAACAGCTATTAAGTGTTGATAAATGGGAGCGGTGTAAAGTGCTATTTTTTACGATTTATATCTAGTGCCGTAATAAAAGATACAAAAGCATTAATATGTAATCGGCGCTTATATAAGAAACTTTGCTTATTGTAAGGATTTTAATGAAAAAGATGCTGAATACTATCAACAGCTAGATCTTGATGTACTTCCATTTGCCCTGCCAGAATTTCCAGCCAAGAATAGAAGCAAGTATCACCACATAACAACCTGCTGCCAGCCAGACACCTTCCAAGCGCAGATCGAAAACTACACCAAATACGTAGGCCAGAGGAACCAGCAAGCCGAAATGCAGAATCATTTCAACGTACATCACAAACTTGGCGTTACCTGCACCAAAGAGGCAGTTCATGAAGACCAGCCCGGCACCAATCATGCCGTTGACTGCGCCAACAATTCTGAGCGAATTAACCGCAGCATTGATAACAACCTCTTTGTCGGTGAACAATCCAAGGAAGAAATGCGGGAATGCAACTTCAAGAAGTCCAAGAAATCCAAGTAGATAGAAAGCAATACGCACTGCCTCCCAGCCATAGGATTCAGCAGTTCTGGGGTCGTTCTTGCCAAGATTTTTGCTGACAAATGTGGCTGTCGCAGTACCAATCGCAATTGCGGTCATAAAACTTAGCGACATAAGATCGAAAACAACCTTCGTACCAGCGGTATAAATGGGAGGTCTGAGGTTTACGGCAATATTGTCAACCGCCGGAACCAGTCCGACAAGCATGTTCATCAGGTTGGAGCCATTGCCATCAGACAAACCGCTATTCATGATTGTATTAAGCTGGGCCAATGCATCTGTAGGGAAGGTTGCCAGCCATTCCATGCGATCAATCAAACCGACTATTTTAAGGAACAGCAGAAAACCGGATGTCACAAAAACTGTGGCCAGACCACCGGGTAAAGAGAGCCTGATGATTTCTTTTATCACAAAGGGATTGAAGTTTTTCTTGCGGTAGTATTTGAATTTATTGCGGATCGAAGGCAAAAAACTCCAGCCTAAAATCATGAAAAGACCAATATGACTGGCGATAAGCGATCCTAGACCGGCACCAAAAACACCTAACTCGGGAAATCCCCAAAGGCCGAAAATAAGTAATGCATTAAGTGCTACATTAGAGAAATTCATTACAATCGAGGCAATCATATGAACATAGGTTTTGCCTGTGCCATCGAAAAATGCCTTATAACTTATGGTCGCAACCATAGACATAACACCCAGAAATCTCAACTGGGCATAAGGAATACCGACTTTCAGCACTTCCGGGTTGGAATTGAAAAACGGGAAGATGTACGGGATTGCCAATGCACCGAGAATAGAAAATATTATACCCATAGAATATGCAATGGTCAGCGAGTTAAACAGCACCCGACCTGCAAGCTCGTTATTTTTTTCGCCATGCCTTCTGGCGGTAAGCGACTGGGTTCCAACTGCGATAGCGGAAAAGAATCCGCCCACCAGCCAGAACAGTGGCAAAGTTATGCCAATGGCTGCAACGCCTGCAACAGAAACAATTTCGTCTTCCATATATCCAACCATAATGGTGTCTGCCAGATTAACAGCAGTCTGAAATACCATCCCCAGAATAATTGGAGAAGACAGTTTGATCAGGTCGAAAGACAGTTTTTTGTTTAAGCTCAGTCGCATAAAAACTCACATGGTAAATTTGTGACAGCAAATCATATATGCTTCACAAAACCGGTACGATTCTGACCGCAGGCATATTGATTGATATGTCGGGGACGAAAATCTCAAAACGAAGAAAGATCATAGCTCGACAGGCCAATATACAAACACGACCATCAACTATAGCTAGATAGAATTACTCTATTTTGGTGAATCTGACAAGTAATTCCTTCTTATTTAGAGGGTTTTTCTCTATTTGGAACAGCTTGTTAATGCTGCCATTTATTGCTGTTCAACATCAAACAATGAACTGGAACAAAAGCCAAAACCAGTTGAAATTATTCTGCAATCCCAATTTGAAGTAATATAGCATTGCAGCTTTAATTCTTCTGAATCGAAGATTAGTTTGCTAAAAAGCCCAGCTTGTCATTAAAACTGAATATTTGCATATGTCATGCCTGTGAAAACAGGCATCCAGAATTTGGAAACAATGGCATTAGCTTATTGTTTTTTTTGGTTGGATAGTTTTAGCTTGAAATAATTACTGTGTTATTTCAAATGTTTAGTCATGTGGATTCCCTCTTTCGAGGGAATGACGCCAACAACATGTATGCAATATGACATCTTACACAAAGTTCATAATTAGCTTGATGAAGAATATTTAATATAGCTTTTTCAACAGTTTGAGCAGAAAATTTGTTCAACTTTATGATTATTCTCTTGTTACATCTGAATTTAGCATATAATATCCCCACGCTATGACAGAACAACAAATACAAAAATTTAAAGTTTTGAACCTCGATGGCCCCACCAGGATTGATCGAGCTATTCGTCTGCAATTTCCTGATTTTGGCCGGCGCAAGGTGCAGGCATTGGTAAATGCCAAAAAAGCCAGAGTAAACGGCAAAGTTGTCTGGATGTGTTCCTGGAAGGTGAAAAACGGAGATAAAATAGAGTTACTCTGTGAAAAGCCCGAGGAGAAGGTCAAGACCAGCCAGTTTAAAGACCACTGGATAGTCAGACGGGATTCAGACGTTATTGCCCTCAATAAGCCTGCCGGAGTTCTCTCTCACAAAACCAGAGTCGGTGGCGATGACGACATTCTTTCGCTGGCCACAGAGAAATTCGGTCATGTTGTGCTGTTTCACCGACTTGATCGCGACACCTCAGGGGTAATGATCTTCACTCAAAACACCCAGATCAACCGCTATCTGGATGTAGCCTTCAAGGCAGGTACGATTGAGAAAGAGTATGTCGCCCTGATACAGTCTCCCAACGAGCTGCAAAACGTCGGCGTAATCTCCACCAGAATGTCCAACGTACCAAACAGACGTGACATCATGCGTGTTTCTCCGCACGGAAAAGCTGCCGAAACCCACTACGAAGTGGTTGGCGAAGCAGAAGGTAAAATGCTGGTGAAACTCTGGCCCAAAACCGGTCGAACCCATCAGCTCAGGGTTCATATGCAGTACATGCACGGCGCAATCCTCGGCGATCGCCTCTACGGTTTCCGCAAAAGTGCCAAAAGACTGATGCTGCATGCCCACCGGATAACACTGCCGGAAGCCGATGGTTACCCGGAAAGAAGCTATAAAGCTCCCTTGCCGGAAGACTTTATCAGCCAGCTTCCCAAAGCCTTGCGAAAACTAGCCAAAAATCTGTAAAAGCTAAATAGTTGGATATACTTGCTTATAAAACCAGTACAACAGATGGCCGGGACTTGAAGCAATAGGATCGGTAACTTGTTACCCATCTCCTCCTGTTTTGGGAGTAGTAGTAGGATGGGTGATTCTTCACCCATCTCTTTCAACGTCGCAGGAATATTTGAATAAAAAATTTCTCATCCAAGTTTACTGACAAAGTGGTGTTATTTGAACAAAGCAAAAATCAATATCCGTCATACCTGCGAAAGCAGGTATCCAGAATTTGGAATTAATGGCATTGGTTTGTCGAAGTTTTTACCTTTTTTGTTTGTACATAAAAATATATTCTTTATCATTTCAGGGGTATAGCCATGTGGATTCCCGCTTTCGCGGGAATGACGAAAAGACTGAAATGTATGTATTATGAGCTACACAGAAAGGATGCACAATAGTAACTTTTGAATAATATTAAGACATTTTACTTTGTCAACAGCTTGAGATGAATAAAGAATTACTAGTTCTACTAAGACTTAGGATCACTTCTCCAAAAACTTCCCCCTATAAAGCTGTTTTCGGATAAGATCAGACCAGCGGAAGGAAAACTCTAAAGGTGCTGCCCTGATTTACCGAGCTTGAAACAGTGACCCGTCCATTATGCGAAACCGCAACATGTTTGACGATGGCCAACCCCAGACCAGTACCACCCATTTTGCGACTGCGTGCCTTGTCCACCCGGTAAAAACGCTCGAATATTCTCGGCAGATCTTCCTCAGGGATGCCACGACCGTTGTCGGATACTTCTATTACAATTTCCTCTTCCTGTTTATAGGCAGATACATTTACACTTGCGTTTTCTGCACTGTATTTAACCGAGTTATCCACAAGATTTATTACGGCCTGCTCCAGAAGCAGCGGGTTTATCGCTGTACTTAGACCTGTTTCACAATCGACATCAATACTTGTACCACGCTGTTTGGCTCTGGTCTGACAGACCATCAGAGCAGCATCCAGCACATCCTTTATCAGACCTTTTTCAAGGCTTACTTCATGGTGTTTCTGAGATTGCTCTATTTTGGAGAGACTTAAAAGATCATCTATAATAGCCGAAAGTCTGTCACTATGACGACTGATAATCTTTAAAAAGCCAATAGCGTCCTCTCTATCGTCAATGGCTCCATCGAGCAAAGTTTCCACAAAACCTTTAATGGACGTAATCGGCGTTTTAAGCTCGTGAGAAACATTTGCCACAAAATCCTTGCGAATTTTTTCGAGTTTCTTAATGCGGGTCATGTCATGCAGAACCACTAGCGCACCAGGCTTTTGACCTGCCGCATTAACAAGCTTGGCACCATGGGCAGAAAGACATCTCTCTTCTTCACCTTCGAGAGTAATCTCACCATCAATGGGTGCAGAGCTTTGCAGTGCCTTGTCCACAAAGTCAATCAATTCCGGGCTTTTAACCATTTTGTTGAAATTGTTACCAATAACACTATCGGGATTTAATCCAAGCATTTTAATGGCAGCGGTATTCAGTCTTTGAACAGTAAAATCATTGTCCACCACTAGAACAACTTCTATCATCCCCGCAAGCATCGCCTCAAGTTCGGCGCGTTGCTCGGTTATGGTTTTAATGCGCTCGCTCAACTGCTCCGCCATTCGGTTCATAGATGAGGCCAGAGCAGCAATCTCTTCCGTGTTAGGTTTCTCCAGACGATAGCCGAGGTCACCCATGGCAAAAGCCTTGGCACCTTCTCTAAGCTGTTTAATAGGATCGGTAATCCTACGGGCGACGATCAGAGACACAAAGGCCGTCAATATCGCAATCAGAATCCCTCCGGCACCAACCCGGAGATTGATTGTCCATAAAGAATCGGCAATATCTTTGGTGGGTTTGCTGGTTCTGATTACGGCCAGAAGTTTTCCATCTATGACCAATGGCAGGGCAACATACATCATGTCTTTATTCAGCGTGCTGCTGTAGCGAATCGAACTACCGATTTCACCGTTGATAGCAGTGGCAATTTCCGGTCTGGTGGCATGATTGTCCATCAACGAGAGAGCTTCTTCAGAGTCTCCAAGCACAACGCCATCGGGCCTGATGACGGTCAGACGGGTGTTTTTTGTATTCTGAACGGTCTTGCAAAGCTGATCTATCCGGGAGTATTGTTTATTTGCAAAAACCTGTTTGAAAAACGGCAAAACCATTTTACTGCGAGCAGCCAGATCCTCTTCGGTCTGCTTCATGTGAAACTGCTCGATGGAAATAAAAGTAATCCATGAGACAGCCACCAGAGATAGCACAATAATAAAAATGTAGGATGGAAACAACTGCCAAAGCAGGCGTTTTCTGACTGCCATAAATACCTACTCAGTCTCTATTCGGAATCTTTAAAGCGGTAGCCGATACCTCTGACGGTTTCAATATCGCTGCCAGATTCTCCCAGTTTTTTTCTGAGAGCAACAATCTGCACATCAACCGAGCGTTCGGTAACAGGGTAGTCATCGCCTTTAACACCTTCGATAATCTGGTTGCGGGTATAAACCCGGCCGGGATTGCTGATTAGAAAATGCAGGATAGCAAACTCTGTGGCAGTTAAAGACAGAAGATTTCCGGAAGCTCGTACTTCATACCTTTCCATGTTGATTTCTATTTCACCGGATTTGACCATCGGCAAACCTCTCTCGACGATGTTTTCCGGTTTTTTGTGGTGACGGCGCAAAACAGCGCGAAGCCTTGCCAGCAGCACTCTGGGGCTGAAAGGCTTGACCACATAATCGTCTGCCCCAAGTTCCAGACCTGCAACAATATCTGCGTCTTCACTCTTGGCAGTCAGCATTATAATAGGAACCATTTCGGTTTTTGGATCGGCCTTGAGCATTTTGCAAACGTCAAGCCCGTCAATTCCGGGTAGCATCAAGTCAAGCACAATCAAATCCGGTTGTCTGTCTCTGACTTTGCTCAAAGCCTCTTCACCGGTTGCAGCTCCATCTACTTCATAACCGTTTTTGCTCAGGTTATAGCGCACCAGCTCCAGAATATCTTCTTCGTCATCTACAACCAGAATAAAGGAATTTGCCATAATGCTGATACCCTTTGTAACAAAACGTTAATAACGACTCCAAGCTAACACCAGAATGTTAAGTTCTTGTTAGGATAGCGTTAGTAAACAAATAAACGTCCTGTTTTACTGGCAACTTTTAAACCTCGCAACCGTTTAATAAAGCAGTCTTTCCCACTCGAATGTTACATGAACGGGTTTGCGGTCGGAAAGATCTTCTCCGCTCTGGTTTACAAACTCCGCCGGTGTTTGATACAATTGCGCGGTAAGAGCCATATCAGGCGAGGAGCGATATAAAACCTTGCTGGAAATATCTTCACTGCAATTCAACTCAACACAGGCATCTTTGAGGAAGAGTTCTTCTTTGAAGAAAGCCATTTTATCCACATCATCAGTGTTGGCCGAGTCATATTCAAAATCGCCAGCAATTATCAGGGCCACGTTAAGGTTGGTTCTGACATAGGAAATAAGCTGGTTCAGCTGTGCAGATCTGGCAGTTATGTCTTCGGCATCACTACCATAATCCAGATGCAGATTGATGATCTTCAGCGTAAAGCTGCCTGAAAGAGTGACCGTTGTTACAGTAAAACCTTTGGAGCGATTGCAATCGCTGTCGTCCCAGATATGAGTTGGATCAATGCCACTGCAATCATCCCAGTCTACACGCAGGAAATCATTTTCATTGGAGAATTCAAGCTTGGAAAGCATGTTAAGACCATCGCCTTTGTCCAGAACTGTGGCACTGGTGGGATCTTCCACATCTGGCTCTGACTGATATGTATGCGTGCAATGGTTCTCGATCATGTAATGATAATAAATGTCTTCCTGCAATACCACAACATCGTAGTAATTCAACAGGGGAGCCAAGATCGGCGTGTTGGTAAGCGGTTTACCGGAACTTTGCAGGTCGGAAGCTTCGCCTTGAATGTTGTAGGTCAGAAACTTGAAAGTTCCAGTTGGATTCTGTGGAGTCGATTCCTCTTCCGCCTCGGCCTCAAGTTCTGCTTCGGCCTCCAGCTCCTCCTCAAGCTCCAGCTCTTCGTCGCCATCAGGTTCGGGCTCGTCATCACCATCAACTTCAGACTCCAGCTCGGGATCGAGATCGCCGTCAATAGCATCATCTTTGTCGCCGTCAACTTCAGCTTCCATTTCAAGGTCGCCATCGCTATCCAAATTGTCACCATCAGGCTCGTATTCGATTGTATCACCATCTTCATTGCCTGTTTTATCGTCGCTACCACAAGCAACCAATAAAAATACAACTGTCCAGACCAAAGCCAAGGTAATTAATGTTCGCCTCATAACTTCTCCCTTTATGGTTCAAAATTTGTTTATCACGCATGTCTTATCAAGATGTTAGCAAAATGACACTCGAATGGCAATCGTTTCTTTTACTGAATTATATCCAAAGATGAAAGAATAGCAAATATAGCCCGATTTAATCTTGCCCGTGATTTGATTTGCCACTTATCCGTGAACACAAATTCTTCCAGTAAAGCGATATTTATAACCCTTAAGTAGACAACATCGCTTCACCATAAGCAATCAAATTCAGACGAACATCAGGATACATTTGATAACATGAGCGAACATCTACAGACTTCTGCATACATCGAATAACATGAAAGTACATCAAGCTACATCAGCGAACAGCAGATGATTTGAGAATACATGAGCATACACGAGGCTACATTTTCCGTCCCCAGCCCATTCACCAAATCGGATAAAATCATGATATCGTTAATCTTTTCCGCCGTCCACAAATTTCTTTCCACATCAAAACCCTGTAATTTCAGCTATTTGCAGATTGAGCAAATGACAGCAAAAGCACCTGATGTCGTCATATCAGAAATAATAGAAGTTTTATGCGCCAGAAAAGATCAATATTGTCACTGCCAT
>Ga0209475_10000743_pt1 | contig 53169 bp, 44 predicted proteins | sample tdDd471_FD_187128 | JGI IMG/M metagenome (GOLD analysis project Ga0209475, IMG submission 187128) | Marine sediment microbial communities from the Atlantic coast under amendment with organic carbon and nitrate - tdDd47.1 (SPAdes)... | ecosystem: Environmental > Aquatic > Marine > Coastal >... | reverse complement strand
ACGAAAAGAACGAACTGTCGATGTGGAATGCCTCGCTGGAGCACATTCTGAAGGACAGCGGAATCCGCCTGGCGCACGGATTGCCGCTGGACAGGCTGAACGCGATCTACCGCTCCCCGTTGCAAGCGACCCCGGTCAACGACATCGGGGCTGCGCCGCGGACGCGCATTGATCCGGCAGTTGATACATCGGCGAGCGTCTTTCAGCAGAAGATTGGTGAACGCTGGTTCCAGGTTCGGGAGCAGAGCACGCCGGAAGGGGCGATGCTGACGATCTGGACGGACATCACTGGACAGCGGGCGCGTGAAGAGGAATTGCGCCATTCCCGCGATCATCTGGAAGAGCGGGTCCGGGCACGCACAGCCTCCCTGGCGCTGGCCAAGGCGGAGCTGGAGGAAGTGATCGAGAAACGGGTGTTGGCTGAACGCCGCCTGAAACAGAGCGAGCACCAGTTGCTACAGCTCGTCGAAGGGTCGATCCAGGGCATCATCATTCACCGCGAACATCGCATCCTGTTTGCCAATCCCGCGTTCGTGGAGCTGTTCAGGCTGCCTTCCATGGAGGCAACACTTGCACTGGACGATATCAGTCAGCTGATCGCGCCGGACGACAGGGAAAGGATCATGTCGATCGCCGACTCACGCGTCAGGGGCGGCGAACACCCGAACCGGTTCGAGGTCCGGTTCATGCGTGCCGATGGTTCCATCTTCTGGGGCGAGCAGTTTGTCTCGGTCATCGATTGGGAGGGGGAGCCCGCGCTACAGGTCGCGATCATCGATGTTGATGAGCGGATGCGGGCGGAGGACGAATACCGCAACATCTTCGAGCATGCGACGGAGGGCATCTATCGCTCCACCCCGGATGGCAGGCAACTGCGGGCCAATCCGGCACTGGTTGAACTGAACGGCTATGACAACGAGGCCGAGATGCTGGCGGCCGTCGGCGAAATTTCTGCCGAATGGTATGTGGAACCGGGGCGTCGCGACGAATTCATCCAACTGATGGAACGTGATGGGCGCGTGACGGATTTTGTCTCCGAGGTCTATCGCCATCACAATCGGGAACGCATCTGGATTTCGGAGAACGCATTCGTGGTGCGGGATGCGCATGGTGAGACGCTTTACTATCAGGGCACTGTCCGTGACATCACCAGCCGGTTGCGCGTCCAGCGGGAACTGATCGCCGCCAAGGAAGAGGCCGAACGGGCCAATCAGGCGAAATCGCAGTTCCTGGCCAAGATGAGCCACGAGCTGCGGACACCGCTGAATGCCATCATCGGCTTCTCCGAGATATTCAAGACGCAGATCTTCGGGCCGCTCGGCAGCGAACGCTACCTGGGGTATGCAGATGATATCCTTTCCAGCGGTCGCCATCTGCTTGACCTGATCAATGATCTGCTGGACCTCGCCAAGGTCGAGGCCGGTGCGGTGGTGCTGCAGGAAGTCCCGGTCGCCCTGGCGGACATCGTGGCGGAAGTGGTCGAACTGATGCAGCCGATCTCGAACAAGGCAGAGGTGGCCATCAATGTCCGGGACCTGGAGGCCCTGCCGGTGATGCATGTCGATCCGCGCCTGGTCAAGCAGATGCTGGTGAACCTGGTTTCCAACGGGCTGAAGTTCAATCAGGCGGGCGGCAGCGTGACCATCCAGGGCAGTCGGAAGCCGGGCCGCATCGGGATCATCGTGCACGACGACGGCATAGGCATCGCCACGAAGGATCTGGAAACCGTGCTGCGACCGTTTGGTCAGATCGCAAACCAGATGGTGGCTGAGGAAAAGGGAACCGGCCTGGGGCTTCCCATCGTCAACTCCCTGGTGGAACTGCACGGCGGATCACTCGAGATCGTCAGCCGGGAGGGCAAGGGAACGTCGGTCAGTCTGTGGTTCCCGGCCGAGCGGATCGTCGAACAGGGCTCCCTGCCGCTTGCGGAGCTGCATGGCGCAGGAAAGACTGCCTGAATACCGATCTGCGATTCGAAGGAAACCGACATGGCCATCACCAGCATGACCGGCTTCGCCCGGCGTGAAGGCGTTGCCGATACCTGGAAATGGGTATGGGAAGCGCGTTCGGTCAATGGCAAGGGGCTGGATGTGCGCTACAGGTTGCCCTCTGCCTTCGACACGCCCGACTCTGATCTGAAGCGCAAGGCGCAGGCGCTGCTGTCCCGTGGCAATGTCAGCATTTCCCTGCATGTCGATCATGACAGGCCGGCTGAAGGCAGTCTGACAATCAACCGCGACTGGTTGCAGGCATTGCATGAGGAGGCAATCAGGCACTCCGGCGGTGCCCCTGTGGATATCGCGGGGCTGCTTGTCGTGCGTGGCGTCGTCGAGATCGTCGAACAGCAGCCTGACGAGAGCGAACTGGCGCAGCGCGACAAGGCCATCCTTGCGGATCATGCCGGGTTGCTGACCGACCTCGTCAAGGCGCGGGACGAGGAGGGCGCGCGCCTGCAGGCCATCATCGCCGGACTGGTCGACGAGATCGAGGCGCAGGTCGCGGAGGCCGCAACTGCGGAGGCGGCCCGACCTGAACAGCGCGCCATCCGCTTGCGTGCTGCCCTGCAGGAACTGCTGGCCATGGACCCGCCGGTGACCGAGGAACGGCTGGCGCAGGAGCTGGCGTTGCAGGCGACCCGGAGCGATATCCGGGAGGAACTGGACCGGCTCTCGGCACATATCGCGCAGGCGCGCGACCTGCTGGTCGCAGGGGAGCCTGTCGGTCGGCGGCTGGACTTCCTCTCGCAGGAATTCAATCGTGAGGCCAATACCCTTTGCTCCAAGTCGGGCGATGTGACCCTGACCCGGGTGGGCATGGCCATGAAGGCCACAATCGATCGCCTGCGGGAGCAGGTTCAGAACGTCGAGTGAGTGAGGAGAGACGGATGCCCGCAGGCATGTCACGCAAGGGACTGATGTTCGTGATTTCCTCGCCCTCCGGCGCGGGCAAGACGACCATCGCGCGGCAGTTGCTGGAGCTGGAGCCGGAACTGTCGATGTCCGTATCCATGACCACCCGCCCGCAGCGCGCGGGAGAAGTGGACGGTCGGGATTATTTCTTCGTCGATCAGGCCAGCTTTGACGCAACCGTCAGCGCCGGTGGCCTGCTGGAGCATGCGACGGTCTTCGGCAACAGCTACGGCACTCCGGCAGCGCCTGTGGATGCTGAACTCACGGCAGGCAAGGATGTGCTGTTCGACGTCGACTGGCAGGGCGCACAACGGATGCGCACACTACGGGAGTCCGACATCGTATCGGTCTTCATCCTCCCGCCGAGTGCCGCTGAATTGGAGCGGCGACTGACCACCCGGGGGCGAGACCCTGATGATGTGGTCCGCCAGCGCATGGCAAGAGCGGCGACGGAGATGAGTCACTACGCTGAGTATGATTTTGTGGTGGTGAATGATGACGTTGACCGGTGCCTTGGGAATGTACGTGCCATCCTTCACGCCGAAAGAGTGCGTCGTGTCCGCCAGCCCGGACTTGCTGATTTCGTCGAGGGGCTGAGCGGCGGCTATCAGCCAGCGACCTGAACGTTACGGGCCAGCGCCGCGAATTCCTCGATTGAAAGTGTTTCTGCCCGTCGGGTCGGATCGATGTCCGCGCTGTCCAGCAGGGCACCCGTGTCCCCGCCGAGTGCCTTCAGGCTCTGGCGCAGCATCTTGCGGCGCTGGTTGAAGGCGGCGGCCACCACCCGTGACAGGGTGGCCATGTCGGCTTCGGCGCGGGGCTTCGAAAGGGGCACCAGGTTGACGACTGCGGAAGCGACCTTCGGTGGCGGCGTGAAGGCGCGGGCGGGCAGGTCCATGACGATGTGGCAGTCTGCGGCCCAGCCGCACATGACAGCCAGCCTGCCGTAGGCCTTGTCGCCGGGGCGGGCCACGATGCGCTCCGCCACTTCGCGCTGGAACATCAGGGTCAGACCTGCGAAATGCTCCAGTCGTTCCAGCCAGCCGAACAGTAGCGGCGTGCCCACATTGTAGGGCAGGTTCGAGACGACGCGGGCGCCGGGTGCCAGTTCAGAAGCGGCATCGAAGCCTAGGGCGTCGCCCTCGATGATCTCCAGTCGGCCATCGCTGACGGCGCGGATCTCCTCCAGTGCGGCGAGGCATCTCCGGTCCTTCTCGACGGCGACGACGCGACGTGCGCCGGCGGCGAGCAGGCCCCGGGTCAGGCCACCCGGACCGGGACCGACCTCCAGAACGTCACAGCCTGTCAGGTCGCCTGCTTCCCGCGCGATACGGCCCGTCAGGTTGAGGTCGAGCAGGAAATGCTGTCCAAGGCTCTTTCGCGTCTCCAGCCCGTGCGTGCGGATCACGTCGCGCAGGGGCGGCAGGTCCTGCAGGCCCGTCATGGTGCGGCGCGCCGTTCCGCGATCTCGCCCGCCAGCCGGATGGCCTGGATCAGGCTGTCGGCGCGGGCTATGCCCTTGCCCGCGATATCGAAGGCCGTGCCGTGGTCGGGGGACGTGCGCACGATGGGCAGCCCCAGGGTGACATTCACCCCCAGGTCGAAATCCAGCGTCTTGACCGGCACCAGCGCCTGATCGTGATACATGCAGATTGCCGCGTCATAGCGGGCGCGGGCGCTGGCATGGAACATGGTGTCGGCGGGCAGGGGACCGACGACGTCATGGCCTTGCCTGCGCAACTGTTCGACAGCGGGTCGGATGATGGCGTCATCTTCCTGCCCGAGCGCACCCCCTTCGCCCGCGTGCGGGTTCAGTCCGGCGAAGGCGACCCGTGGTGGCTGACAGCCGAAATCATGTTCCAGGGCGTTCAGCACGATGCGCCCGACAGCGACAAGCCCGTCCGTGGAAAGCGCGGCGGGCACTGCGGACAGCGGCAAATGAATCGTCGCCGGCACGACGCGCAGGCTCGGCCCCGCAATCATCATCACCGGCAGGTCCGCACCCGACAGCTCGGCAATGAACTCGGTGTGCCCAGGATGCCGGAACCCGGCCTCATAGAGCAGGGCCTTGTTGATCGGGTTGGTGACGATGCCGGAGGCCGCGCCGGACATGCAGGCGGCGACGGCATGCTCGATACTCTCGATCACCAGCGGCGCATTCCTGCGGTCAGGATTGCCCGGACTGGCATTGACGGTGCCGGAGATCGGAAGAACGGGCAGGGCGGTATCGAACACACCCGCGGCCTCTGCCGGACTGCTGATCTCGGCAATGGGGACGTCACTGATCGTACGCAGGAACCCGGGATCGCCAACCAGGGCGAAGGCCGGCAGGTTTTCCAGCCGCCGGGCTTGCCACGCCGCCAGGGTAATCTCGCTACAGATCCCCGCGGGTTCGCCCATGGACAGCAGCAGGGCGCGCAGCGACATGGTCAGCGCAGATCGATGATGGCGTCACGCCGCAGGTCGCGAAGCGCGCTGCGTGCCCGCCGGTTCAGTTTGGCCAGGATCAGGCTGTTGCGGACCTGATCGCGGTTCGGTGAGGCATCAACGGGCTGGGAACGGTTACAGATCACCAGCACATGAAACCCGGCTGCGGTCCGCAGGGGTACGCTGCTGTCCCCCACATTGAGCTTTGCGATGGCCTTGCCGAATTCGTCCGGCAGGTCCCCGATCTTCAGGGTGCCCAACTGGGCGGACTGGGCATTCTCGATTGTCTCGGCGACCTGGTCGATACCTGCGCAACTGCGAATCCGGCTGCGGGCGGCCTCCGCGTCGGCCTGCGCGGCTGATATCACGGCTTCACTGGCTGTGCGGCCCAGCGGGACCAGCAGTTGCGCCAGTTCGACCTCGATCGAATCCACGGCTTCCTCACCCAGGATACGACGTCCTTCGACCGCGACAATCGCGAAGCCGAGTGGTGTCCTGATCGGATCGGATACCTCGCCGACGGACAGATTGACCAGGACGGCTGCAACTTCCTCACTCAGCTGGGCCGGGCGCACCCATCCGACTGTGCCGCCATCTTCTGCATCCGCACCGACGGAAAACTGCCGGGCCAGAGCCGCGAAATCGGCCCCGGACCGGATCTGCCTGACCAGACGCTCGGCTGCCGCGCGTGCCTCCGGTTCATCCTGTGGCCGGTCGACACCCAGGATGATCTCCCGGACATTGAAGACGGCCTGTCCGCGGCTGGCTTCCTGCTGGCGGATTGCCTCGTCGATCTCCTCATCCGAGACATCGACCGTGCGCAGCAGTCGCGCACTCACGTATTGCTCCCAGGCGATGCTTGCCAGGTACTGTCGGCGCAGCGTGGTGAGATCGACGCCCGCGGCCTCCAGTCGACTGGTCAGACCGGTCACACTCAGATTGTTGCGCTCGGCGAGGCGGGCAATCTCTTCGTCGATCTGCTCGTTCGTGACCTCGACACCGATCTTTCGCGCGGCCTGCATCTGCAGGCTCTCATCGGTCAGGTTGCGCAGCACCTGCGACCGGATCCGGCGCCGGGTGTCCTGCGTTCGGGGCAGATTGGCGCTGGCAACCACCAGATCGATGCGTTCCTCCAGATCAAAGGCGGAGATCACTTCGTCATTCACCACGGCGGCGATGCCGAACACCTGCTGGGCCCGTCCCGCGTCAGGATGGCCGGTCAGGATCAGCAGCCCGGTGAGGGCGATCAGGAAAGCGCGCATGTCTGCTCCACAAAGCGTTCCGTGTGTATGACATGCTCTAGCGGATTGCCGACCGCATTCCAACCGGCACCGCATTGCCCGCGGATCAACAAAGCGACTATGCTCGGCCCGTCGGTTGCGGGGAAGGTAGCGAATGTACGTTCTGATTGGTATCGCAGTGATCGCCCTTCTGGTGCTCGGCCTGTTCATGCTGCTCTTCAATCGACTGGTCGCGCTGCGTCAGCGGTGTGGCAAGGCTTTCCATGACATCGATATCTATCTGCGGCACAGGCATGATCTGATCCCGCAACTGGTCGAGGTGGTGAAGGGCTATGCCGCGCACGAGAAGAAGGTGCTTGAGAATGTCACCGCGGCTCGCGCCGGGGCCGGGGAGGCTGTCAGTGCCTCGAAGACGGAGCGCGCCCGCGCCGAGGGTGCGCTCGGGACCGCGCTGGTGAACCTGCTTTCGGTGGCGGAGGCCTATCCCGACCTGAAGGCCGATGCCAGTTTTCAGCGTCTGATGGGGGAAGTTGCCGAGATCGAGGATCGGATTTCCGCTGCACGTCGTTACTTCAACAGTGCGACTGCCGAATACAACACAGGCCGCGAGCAATTCCCGGCGAACATCATCGCCAACAGGTTCGGCTTCGAGGCCGAGCACTTCTTCGAACTGGATGAAGCGGTCAAGCGCGCTGTGCAGGAACCCCCGAAGATCAGCTTCAGCAACTGACCGGCAACGGGGAGTCGCCACATGGCCCTGGCCAGCGTCGGAACCGGAACGCATATCTGGAACAACAACATCCGCAGTTTCCTGCTGCTGGCCTTCTATCCGCTGATCGTGCTGGCGGTGGTGTGGGTCGGGTTCTTCGTTGCGGTTCAGGGGCACGAATGGCCTGCTGCGCAGTACTGGCCCCGGACTTTGGAATTCCTGCTCGGCTATGGCTGGGCGATCCTGCTGACCATCGCCTGCTGGCTGATGATCGCCTATTTCCTGAATGCTCGCATGACCCGTGCGCTTTGCGGCGCGCGGGAAGTGACGCGGGCGGATGAGCCGGAGCTTTATCACCTGCTGGAAACCCTGTGCATCGCGCGCGGGGTGCCGGTGCCGCGGCTGAGCATTGTCGAGACCCATGCCCGCAACGCCTTCGCCAGCGGCGTCGATGAACGCAGTTTCCAGATCACCGTGACCCGGGGGCTGCTGCAGTCGCTGCCGGAGGACGAGGTGGAGGCGGTGCTGGCGCATGAACTGGCGCATGTTCTCAACCGCGATGTCCGGCTGCTGACGATCTGCATCATATTCACCGGCATGTTCGGGTTCGCAGCGCAGACGCTGAGCCGGATGCTGCGCGGCTTCGGGCGTCGCCGGATCCATGTCGGTACCTCCCGCCGCAACAAGGGTGGCGGGCAGATCATGCTGCTTCTCTACGTCATGCTGGCAGTGCTCTGGGTTGCCTATTTCATGTCACTGATCGCGCGGTTCGCGATCTCGCGGGTGCGTGAATATTCTGCGGATGCCGGGGGCATCGAACTCACCAAGAAGCCGGAGGCGATGATGCGCGCCCTGCTCAGGATCTCCGGGCATGACCGCATACCGGACACCACCGATGAAGTCGCGATGATGTGCGTGGTGAACACCCGCCGTTCCTTCCTGGGCATGTTCAGGACGCATCCGTCCATGCAGGACCGCGTGCGGGTGATCGCGGAAATGACGAAGACACCGGCGCCTGCCAGCCCGCTACGACCAGTCGGGCGGGGTCGTAGCTTCCAGCCGCCTGCACCGGTGCCGACGCGAAGGAACAGGATTCGTATCGGACGACACGGGCGGTCCAGCGTGCCGCAGACCGTCGCTGCGCCCTCATCGGTGCCGACCGCCGGTGGTGTGGCTGGTTCCGGTGCGACGTCAGTTCAGGCCGAGCAACTGGACCCGCACGAAAATCGACGTTGACGCCTCGATATCGCGGTCGCTGGTGAAGTCGCGGACGGCTCCGATCTGGAAATCGAAACATTCGTCCAGATACTGCAGGCCGATTTCGGCGCGGAGGGAACCGCCGGAGCGCGTCAGGTCATGGCGGTAGGCACCGAACATCTTCCAGGAATCGGCCACGGCGGCGGACGCCTCCATGTTCAGTTCCTCCACATCGCCGATTGCGACGCCGCCGCCAATCGCGGCCTGCGAAACATACCCGAGCTTCAGGCGATAGCGCTCGTCGCCTGCCTCGATCAGATGCTCGTGGCGTTCCACCGTCGGTCCATCCGCATCGAAGCGGAACCGCAGCGAATAATTGACCAGTTCCGAAGGGGCAATGCTCAGGCGTCCGACAAAGTCGGAGAAGCGATCCTCCAGACCCGTCCCGATATTGGCCGAGCTTGTCTGGTTGAGGCGGATCGACTGCCCGATGATCAGGTCCGTCCGCCCGCCGCCCTCTCCGTGCAGGCCGAGCCGCAGGCCATAGTTCACCCGGCTGCCGCTTTCGATCCGATCGAAGCCGACGAAGCGATTGCGCTCGAACAGATTGGCCTCGGAAAACTCGAAGCTCTGTGAGTCCTCGTTCGGAATGGCATCGGGATTACCGCCCCCCGGAGAAGCAATGACCTGCACCACCGGCTCGACGGTCTGCATCAGGCGGCCTTCCTGTTTCACCATCGGCAGACGCCACATCAGGCTGGCCATGGGCCAGATCCGACCCGTGACTTCATCGTCATTCACCGACGTGATGTCGGTGCTCTGGGCCTCGGAGATCATGTAGCCGTCACCGCGCAGGTGCAGGCCGAATGTCATCAGATCGCCGAACTGGCCAATGTGATCGGTGGCCCAGTCGCCCTCCAGCGACAGCCTGCGCGTATCACGTCCGCCGGTGCGTTGCAGGGCAACGGCGCTCAATGTCCCGTCCAGCCGCCCGCCGACAGATGGCTCCGCACTCGTGGAATAGCTTGCCAGTGGCAGCACGAAGGGGGTATCGCCGTCCTTGTCGTTCTGCCGCAGGCTCTGGAAGGCGAAGAACTCGACCGACGCGGCATGACGGCCACGAATGCCCCGGAGGTACAGGTCGGAGGTCAGCACATCGGCAGAACTGATGTCGTAGCGCTGCAGGTAGGTATCGTCGCTGGCCCGGTTCAGGTCGAAACCGGACTCGAAACCCCGACCGACGTCGAACCGGCCTGCGGACTGGATATGGCCGCGAAATTCTTCCGCGCCGGTCTTGCGGTTGCCGATGTCGACCTCGTCCACGTATGTGATGGAGCCAGTGGTATCGAACGTGCCGTTGTCGAAACGCTTGCGGTATTCACCGCCCAAGACCGCGCCTTCCTTGGAGGTGATGCGTGGACTGAAGGTGAAGTCGCTGGTGTCATCCAGCACCACGTAGAGCGGCAAGGTCAGCTGGGCGCCCAGCTCCGTCGATGTTCCGATGATCGGGGTCAGGATGCCGCTCTTGCGGTCGATGGTCGGGTCGGGATGGTAGAAGTACGGCGTATAGAAGACCGGTACGCCGAACATCTCGAACATGGCGTCTTCATATTCGACGATCTCCGTCGATACGTCGCGGGTCACCTTACCGGACTTGATCTGCCAGATCGGTGGCCTGTCGGGATGCTCGGAACAGGATTCGCAGCGGGTGAATACAGCGCGTTCCAGCACGGTGCGGTCCTCGCCCTCGCGCCTGGCCACGCGGGCGGAGAGGCGGCTGCGGTCGGCGCGCTGGACCCGGATCTCGCGGATGATGCCCTGCTTGAAGCCGTCGGAAAGTTCGACGTACTCGGCGAAGGCGACATCGCCGCTCGGCTCCCGCAGCATGACGTTGCCGGTTGCGGTGACGAGATCGTCGCGTTCGTTGTAGGTGACGACATCGGCGAACAGGATCCGTTCACCCTGGGTGATCTCGACACTGCCGCGCGCCGTGACGATACCCAGATCGCGTTCGTAGATCATTTCGTCGGCTTCAAGCTCGGTCGGCAGTGGCCGGTCGTCCGACTGCGCATGCACCGGACCCGGTTTGGCGAGGGCAAACATCAGCAGCAGGGCCAGCAGCCCTGCAATCTGGGCGCGTCGGGCCCTCATCCGTCTTCCAGATGAAACATGGCCGCGACAGCCGACATGGTGGTGACAGCAGCAGGTGTCCAGGCGGCGAGAATGATGGGCAGCTTGCCTGCGGAACCGAAGGCCTCCACCAGGTCCGTGATGAAGAAGACGCTGAAGCCGGCCATGGCGCCGGAGAAGAAGACCCAGCCGGTGCCGCCCTTGCGACGGCTGAGGCGGATGCAGAAGGTGGCAGCCAGCAGCACCATGGCCGAAAGCAGCAGCGGCATTGCCAGCAGGGAGTTCCAGTACAGGCGATGCGACAGCGCGTTGAAGCCGGAATGCTCCAGCAATCCGATGAAGCTCGGCAATTCCCAGAAGGACAGGGTTTCCGGCGCAGCAAGGCTGTCCACGATCTGGGCGAAAGTGAGGGTTGTCGGGATGCTGGTCCGTGGCAGCAACTGACGCGGCCCGTCCGGTGATGTGACGCGCGCGTTCTCCAGCAGCCAGGCCCCCTTGACCAGTCTTGCGTGCTCCGCATCCGTCCGGCTGTCGAATGTGTCATTCAGGCCATAGGTGAAGATCGTGACATCGTTCAGGATCTCCCCATCGCCCGAAACACTGTTCGCGTGGATCACCTGATGCCCGGTGCGGTTGACTTCGCGCAGCCAGAGTCCGGTGCGTACCGACACGCTGATCAGGCTGCTCTCGCCCTTGAAGTACCTGTTGCTCAACTGGTCGTATCGCCCGCTCAGCGCCGCGCCGACCGGATTGACGACGGTGACCAGGATTGCGCCCGCTATCGCGGAGACCAGCAGCAGGGGCGTGAGGATCTGCCAGATGGAGACTCCCGCTGCCCTGGCGACAACAAGCTCGCTGGAGTTTGCCAGACGGGTAAGCGCCAGCATGGCCCCGAACAGGAACACGAACGGCCAGAGCTTCTGGATCGTGGCGGGCAGTTTCATCAGGGAAAGCTGCATGACGGCGAGTATCGTGACATCCGGTCGGTCACCTGCCTTGCGCAGATGTTCGATGACCTCGACCGTGAACATGACCACCACCAGCAGGCCCAGCACGATACCCGCGCCGATCAGGAACTGCCGACCAATGTAGACGCCCAGTGTCTGAAGCATGCTCAATCCCCTCCCGCAGTCCGGGCGGAGGGGAAATCCGGGGGCGGTGGCACGGGCACTGCAGCGCCGCCGCCTGCGCCGGGCCGGATCATGTAGAGACTGACTCCAATGCCACCGGCGATCAGGAGGTAAAGCAGGACCAGTGCGAAGGGTGAACTGCCACCGGCCTGCACCAGTGCCAGTGCGGCACCCTGGACCAGTCCCGCGGCGATGGAGGCAACAAGGATGCGCCGTCCCTGACCACGGCGATCGAATTCGCCCGACAGGATCGCGGCAATGGCGATCAGGCTGAAGGTGATGGCAAGCAGGGGCAGGGCAACACGCTTGTGCGCCTCCGCCTGTTGCCGCCAGTAGGCATCGCCCGTCAGCCCGACCCCGGTCTCCAGCAGGGTGAGGATGTTGTGTTCCTCCAGCTTCTTGGGCCGGACAGGTACGGAACTGCCGAACATGTTCACTTCCAGGGTGTAGCTGTCGAAGAACAGCAGGCTGACGTCGCCGCTGCTGGTGTCCCGTTCCTGGCGGTTACCGTCGAGCAGCAGGATCTTCGGGCCATCGTCGCTGCGGATGATGGTGCCCTTTTCCGCCATCATCGTGACGGTCTTGTTCCTGTCGCGGTCGTCCTGGATCAGCAGCCCGCGCAATTCACCGCCCTGATGACGTTCACGGACGTAGACGGTCAGTCGGGTCTGCAGCGGTGTGAACTGCTGTTCGCGCAGCACCAGTGTCGAATAGATGTAGTGCCAGGCGAAGCGTGTATCGCGCATGGTCGTGTTGGCCAGCGGCATGAAGTAGAAGGTCATCGACGCGACGACGACGGCACAGCCACAGCCCAGCATGATACCGGGCCGCGCCAGGCGCATCCGGCTGAGACCCGCGGCACGCATCACCACCAGTTCACTGTCGGTGGACAGCCGCCAATAGGCATAGAGCATGCCGCAGAACAGGCCGATGGGCATCGTGACCGGCAACAGTTGCGGCAGCAGCAGCAGCGAGATGTAGGCGAATGCGCTGGCCGTCATGTCATAGTTGATGATCTCGTCGACGAAGCGCAGCGCCTGCACGATCCAGATCACACCCGTCAGCACCGAGGTGACAAACAGGAACGGACCTATGGCCGTGCGGATCATGTATCGACTGAGGGCGCGCATGGGCGCGGAGTATAGCCGCGATGGCGTCATGTTAAAGATGGGGCAGTGCTCACAATTCGCGGCGTTTGCGCACCCCGTCAAACGCTGCAATAAATGCTGCATGAAAGGGACACCGGTCCGGTGTCCGGCAGGAATCATTCGGGAGCGGGCGGAAACAGATGGAAATCGAGATCAAGGGTGGAGCCATTCCGGGGCGCGGCGCGATCGCCGTCTCCGTCGGCAAGGGGGGCAAGCTGTCGCCTGCAGCGACCGAACTGGACAAGACCACGGAAGGCGCGATCAAGCAGGTACTGCGTGCCTCCCGCTTCTCCGGCAACAAGGGACAGCAGGCCGAGATCCTGGCCCCGCGCGGCACCCGGCTTGACCGGATCCTGCTGCTGGGCGTCGGCGATCCCGCCGATCTGACCCAGAATGATCTGGAAGCCCTGGGCGGCAAGACCTATTCGGCCTGGGCCAATTCCGGCGTGAAGCAGGGCAAGATCGTCATCGATTCGGATGGCCTTGCGTCGAAGACCAAGCTGACGAAGGGCGCGATCCAGGCGCATGTCGCGGTTGGTGCGCGTCTCGCCAGCTATCGCTTCGACAAGTACCACACGAAGCTGAAGGACGAGGACAAGCCGGCGCTGGAGACGCTGACCATCGGTACCCGGTCGGCCGCCGCCGCGCGGGATGCCTTTGCGTCACTCGATCGCGTCGCCGAGGGCGTCTTCCTGACCCGCGACCTCGTGTCGGAGCCGCCCAACATCCTCTACCCGCAGACCCTGGCGGACCGCTGCCAGGAACTGACGAAGCTGGGCGTCAAGGTCGAGGTGCTGGGCGAGGCCCAGATGAAGAATCTCGGCATGGGCTCGCTGCTTGGCGTTGGTCAGGGCTCGACCCGTGAGAGCCGTCTGGTGGTGATGCACTGGAATGGCGGTCGCAAAAACAGCGCCCCTGTCGCCTTTGTCGGCAAGGGCGTGACCTTCGATACCGGCGGCATCTCCCTGAAGCCTGCGGCGGGCATGGAAGACATGAAGTGGGACATGGGTGGTTCCGCCGCCGTGATCGGCGCGATGGCGGCGCTTGCCGGGCGTGGCGCGAAGGTCAACGCCGTTGGTGTCGTGGGCCTGGTCGAGAACATGCCTGATGGCAATGCACAACGCCCCGGCGATGTGGTGACGTCCATGTCCGGCCAGACCATTGAGGTTCTGAACACGGACGCGGAGGGTCGGCTGGTTCTGGCCGATGCGCTCTGGTACACGCAGGACCGCTTCAAGCCGCAGTTCATGGTCAATCTGGCCACGCTGACCGGTGCCATCATCGTGGCGCTGGGGTCGGAGCATGCCGGTCTGTTCTCCAACAACGACGAGCTGTCGGATCGTCTGCTGGAAGCCGGCAAGACGGTGGAGGAGAAGCTCTGGCGCTTCCCGCTGCACAAGAACTACGACGCCGACCTGAAGTCGCAGATTGCCGACATGCGCAACATCGGCACGGGACGTGGCGCGGGTTCCATCACCGCAGCACAGTTCCTGCAGCGCTATGTCAATGATGTGCCCTGGGCGCATCTGGACATCGCCGGTGTCGCCTGGTCGCAGAAGGCCTCCGCCACCGCGCCCAAGGGTGGCACGGGCTATGGCGTGCGGCTGCTGGACGAGCTCGTCAGGCGCTACTACGAGAGCTGATCCAGGCAAGCATGGCCGATGTCGCCTTCTATCACCTGACCCGGAAGCCGCTGGAGACAGCGCTTCCGGAACTGCTTGAAAAGGTGGTGGAGCGCGGCATGAAGGCAGTGGTGCGGGCAGGGGATGAGGGGCGGGTCAAGGCGCTCAACGACCTGCTCTGGACCTATCGCAAGGATGCCTTCCTGCCGCATGGCTGTTCGGAGGATGGTCATGGCGCGTCGCAGCCCGTCTGGCTGACCTCAGGCGCGGACAACCCCGCCGGGGCGACAGTGCTGCTGCTGGTTGATGGCGTAGCTGCGGCGGATCTGGAAGGCTACGATCGCTGTCTCGACCTGTTCGACGGGCGGGATGAGGACGCGGTGGCCGGAGCCCGCGACCGCTGGCGCGTGGCGCGTTCGGCAGGACACAGCGTGACCTACTGGAAACAGGGGGAGCGGGGCTGGGAGAAGGGCGCGTGACCCTGATCCGTGAGGGGCCTTGCCTTGCACCTTCCGTGGCGGGACAATCCATGATGAGCCCCCGCGTGGAACATGGGGGCGGGAGGAAACGCACATGAGCGCACTTGCTGACCACGACTACAGCCATATCAATGTCACGCCGCTGACCGGCATCATGGGGGCCGAGATCGATGGGGTCGATCTGACGTCCGGCCTCGGCGATGCCGTGGTGGCGGAGATCGAGCAGGCCTTCGCCGATCATTGCGTCATCATCTTCCGCGACCAGCAGCTGGAGCCTGAAGACCAGAAGCGTTTCACGCGCCTGTTCGGCGAGTTCGGTGTCGAGCCATATGTCAAGACAATGCCGGAACATCCTGAAGTCATTGAGGTGATCAAGGAAGCCAGCGAGATCGGCGTGAAGAATTTCGGGGGCAACTGGCATTCCGACTGGAGCTTTCAGGAGGCTCCGCCGCGCGCCACGATCCTGCATGCCAAGGAAGTGCCGCCCTTCGGCGGGGACACCGTGTTCGCGAACATGTACATGGCGTTCGAAACCCTCTCGAAGGGCATGCAGCGCATGCTGGAGGGGATGCGGGTTGTCCACTCCGCGCGGCGACCCTACGGCGTCGACAACAAGTTGTTCGGCACGGCCAAACGCGCCATGACCATCATCAATACGGAAGAGGCACACGCCGAACTCAGCCATCCGGCAGTGCGTACGGTTCCGCAGACGGGTCGCAAGGCGCTGTTCATCAATCCGGTCTATTCGATCCGGTTCGAGGACATGACGGAGGCCGAGAGCAGCCCGATCCTGGATTTCCTCAACGCGCATTCGACCCGTGCGGAGTTCACCTGCCGTGTGCGCTGGCAGCCCGGAACGCTGACCATGTGGGACAACCGCTGCGTCCAGCACAATGCGATGAATGACTACGACGGATTCCGCCGCAGGCTGCACCGCACAACCGTTGCCGGGGCACGCCCGAGCCTCTGACGTACCTTCGCCTGCCAGTTCACAATTCTTTTCAGGACGATCCCCATGGCCGCTGCCTTGCCTGTCTCGCCCCTTGCGCCGAAGTCACAGCCCGATCTGCCGCCGATCGACGGCTGCGAGCTGGGCAGCATCTCCGCCGGTCTGCGCTACAAGGGCCGTCCGGATCTGACATTCTTCCGCTTTGCGCCGGGTACGACCGTTGCCGGGGTGCAGACGACCTCCACGACTGCCGGTGCGCCCGTGGTCTGGAACGCCCGTCATCTGGGCAAGGGCCGGGCGCGGGCGCTGGTGGTGAATGCGGGCAATGCCAATGTCTTCACCGGCGCGAAGGGCGAGGCCGATGTGGAGGCCACGGCCCAGGCTGCTGCCGAACTGGTCGGATGCAGCGCCGATGAGGTGCTGGCAGCCTCCACGGGCGTCATAGGCGAACTGCTGCCGGTGGCAAAGCTGACGGCTGCGCTGCCGCAGGCCATGGCGAGCATCAGCGCTGATGGCTGGGCCGGTGCTGCGGCTGGCATCCTGACCACCGACACCTTCGAGAAGCGCGCGACGGCGACCGTGAAGATCGGCGGCACCTCCGTGACCATCAACGGCATCGCCAAGGGATCCGGCATGATCGCGCCGAACATGGCGACCATGCTGGCCTATGTGGTGACGGATGCTGCGCTGCCTGCATCGGTGCTGCAGGAACTGCTGCCCGGTATCACCGACCGGACCTTCAACTGCGTAACGGTCGATGGCGACATGTCGACCTCCGACATGTGCCTGCTGTTTGCCACCGGCAAGGCGGCGGGGCAGCCCGCCATCAGCTCTGCCGACGATCCGGCACTGGCTGACTTCAGGACGGCGCTGGAGGATGTGCTGCGCGACCTGTCGATCCTGATCGCCCGCGACGGGGAGGGGGCGACCAAGCTGGTCACGGTCGACGTCACGGGGGCCACCAGCGCTGCCTCCGCCCGGACCATCGCGCTCTGCATTGCCAACTCGCCGCTGGTGAAGACGGCCATCGCGGGGGAAGACGCCAACTGGGGCCGCGTCGTCATGGCCATCGGCAAGTCCGGCGAACCGGTCGAACGCGCCCGGCTGGGTGTCCGCTTCGGCGGTGTCACGATTGCCGAGAACGGTGGCCTGTCTCCGGACTACCGGGAGGCCGACATCATCCCGCACATGAAGGGCCAGGAGATCCATATCGAGGTCGAACTGGGTATCGGCGACGGCTTTGCCCGCATCTGGACCTGCGACCTGACCCACGGCTACATCGACATCAACGCCGACTATCGTTCGTGATCCCAACCGTTCCCTCTCCACCCGCCATGACGCGCGCGAACTTGATCCGCGAGCCTAGGCTCCGGCGTTGGCGCGGCACCCTGGGTGCCCGGGTCAAGCCCGGGCACGGCGTGCGTGGGTGTGAAACGCTCGCTCCTCCCGCTTCACTTTCCACGACGCTCGCGGACTTGATCCGCGAGCCCACGCTCCGACGTCAGCGCGGCACCCTGGGTGCCCGGGTCAAGCCCGGGCACGGCGTGCGTGGGGGTGAAACGCTCGCTTTTCCCTTTCCACCCGCCACGACGCTCGCGGACTTGATCCGCGAGCCCACGCTCCGACGTCAGCGCGGCACCCTGGGTACCCGGGTCAAGCCCGGGCACGGCGTGAGTGGGCGTGAAACGCTCGCTCCTCCCGCTTCACTTTCCACGACGCTCGCGGACTTGATCCGCGAGCCCACGCTCCGACGTCAGCGCAGCACCCTGGGTACCCGGGTCAAGCCCGGGCATGGCGTGAGTGGAGTTGGGACGCTGGCTCCTTCGGTCAGGCCATGAAACTCGTTCTTGTCGCCGCCATCGCGCTGGTGCGTGACCACCGCGTGCTGCTGGCCGAACGCCCGACGGGCAAGAACCTCGCCGGGCTCTGGGAATTTCCCGGGGGCAAGGTGGAGGAGGGGGAGACACCCGAGGTCTGCCTGATCCGTGAATGTGCGGAGGAACTGGGCATCACCCTGCGCACCGAAGACCTGCAACCGCTCACGTTCGCCAGCCATACCTACGACGATTTCCACCTGCTGATGCCGCTCTACGCCTGCCGCAACTGGCAGGGGGAGCCGGTGGGGCAGGAGGGGCAGCGGCTGGCCTGGGCCACGGCGGCGGAGCTTGAAACCTACGCCATGCCCCCCGCCGACGACCCGCTGCTGCCCGCTGTCCGGACGCTGTTGTGACAAGGGCCGCCACTTGCGGCACCATGGCCACATGAACACTCATGTCGGCACGGTTTCCGGGCGGTATTATTCGAAGCAGGATGACGGGCGCATCCGCTGCGAGGTCTGTCCGCGCTACTGCCGTCTGAACGACGGGCAGCGTGGGCTGTGCTTCGTGCGGGCGCGGCAGGGCGACGAGATCGTGCTGACCTCCTACGGGCGCTCGTCCGGGTTCTGCATCGATCCCATCGAGAAGAAGCCGCTGAACCATTTCCATCCCGGCACGCCGGTGCTGTCCTTTGGTACGGCGGGCTGCAACCTGACCTGCCATTTCTGCCAGAATCACGACATGTCGAAGAGCCGCCAGATGGACACGCTGGCGGATGCCGCCCCGCCCGCGGCGCTCGCGGAGACCGCGGTCCGGCTGGGCTGCACCTCCGTCGCCTATACCTACAACGACCCGGTGATCTTCCTGGAATATGCCGTCGACACCGCCATCGCCTGTCACGAGGTGGGGGTGAAGAACGTGGCGGTCACGGCGGGCTATATCTGCGCCGAACCCCGCGCCGAGTTCTACGCCCACATGGATGCGGCGAATGTCGACCTGAAGGCGTTCAGCGAGGATTTCTACCGCCGTGTCACCGGCTCACAGCTCGGTCCGGTGAAGGAAACCCTGGAATACCTGGTCCGTGAAACGGATGTCTGGGTGGAGATCACCACCCTGCTGATCCCCGGCGAGAACGACTCGGATGCGGAGCTGGAGGCCATGACGGCCTGGGTGGTGGAGCGGCTGGGGCCTGACGTGCCGATGCACTTCACCGCCTTCCACCCGGACTTCCGGATGCTGGAGAAGGAACGGACACCGGCGGAGACCCTGTTCCGGGCGCGCAACATCGCGCTCGGGGCGGGGGTGCATCACACCTATGTCGGCAATATCCATCACAAGCGGGCCCAGTCCACCTGGTGCGCGGCATGTGGCGGGCTGCTGATCGGTCGTGACTGGCACCAGCTTTCCGACTGGCACCTGGACGATCACGGCGGCTGCGTCTGGTGCGGCACGCCGCTGCCAGGCCGGTTCAGTGGCCCGCCGGGCGACTGGGGCCGACGACGGGAACGGGTGCAGATCGCGCCGGTGGCCGGGCCGCCGCAACCATCACGCTGAGGCCTGCTCCAGCGTCCAGGCGATCTGCGGCAGCCGGTCGGTGCCCCAGAACAGTTCGCCATCGACGATGAAGCTCGGGCTGCCGAACACGCCTGCAGCGACGGAGCGGTTGCAGGCATCCTTCAGCATTTCCTTCACCTCCTGATCATCAGGTGCGGCGCTGGCGGCGTCCCTGTCGAAGCCGTGGCGGACGGCGATGGCGACCGCATTGTCCTTCTGTGAAACATCGATGCCTTCCGACCAGTGCGCGCGCAGCATGTCGCGCGCGGCATCCGTGGCCCGCGCCCGGTCCTGCGCCAGCATCCAGCAGAACAGCCGCGCCGGCGCAAAGGGCGAGGTCACGAAATCCGGCACGGCAGGGCGGTAGTCCAGCCCGTGAAACCGGTAGATCCGGGGCACGTCCATGCGGATGTAGTCACCCTTCAGCGGTGTCTCCATCAGCGGTGGCAGGCCCATGGTCTTCATGACGGAGACACCCAGCAGCATCGGGTACCAGTCGACCGTGCGGCCATGCTGCGCCGCCAGTGCCTCGATCCCCACCGCGCCGGGCCAGGCGTAGGGGGAGATGAAGTCGAAATGAAACGCGATCGGATCAGCCACGGGATTTTCCTCCGGCTCGGTTCAGGCGCAGGTGCGCCAGCAGGTGACGCGTCGTCTCCTCCGGCACTTCCTCCGCCACGAAATGACCGACGCCTTTCAGCGCCTCGAAAGTGCAGGCGGCACTGACGTGATCCTGCGTCGTGATGGCGGCACGTTCGCCGACACTCATGTCCTCCCGCCCCCAGATGTAGAGCGTGGGCACCCTGATGCCGGGGAAGTCATCGCGCGCCAGCGTCGATTCACCGGAGAAGGCCGCCCGATACCAGTTGAGTGCGGCATCCAGCGCATCCCGGTTGCCCAGGACGGAGAGGTGACGCGACGCCAGTTCGTCGGACATGCGCCGCTTGGCCGGTGGCGCGCTGGCATCATCGGCCCCGAACAGCCCGGATGCATTCTCGAAGCAGAGCGTGTTGCGCAACGGTTGTGCATCGTCCCGCAACAGCCGGTCCGCCATCTCCGGGTCCTGAAACGCCTTGTGGTGGCGGGACCGGTTGGCCTGCGCCGGGTCGTTGCGGAAGGCGGCGGCAAAGGCTGCCGGATGCGGGCGGGACAGCACGGTCAGGCTCAGCAGCCGGTCGGGGTGTGCGGCGGCGGTCGCCCAGGCGATCTGGCCGCCCCAGTCGTGGCCGACGAGGTGAAACCTGCCAAGTCCCAGCGAATCCGCGATGCCCAACACGTCGGCCACGATCTCGCTTACCTGATAGGCCTGAATCCCCTCGGGCCGCGCGCCGGGTGAATAGCCGCGCTGATCCGGGGCGATGCCGCGATAGCCCGCCCCTGCCACCGCCTGCAGCAGTTCGGTCCAGCTGTGGCGGGAGTTCGGGAACCCATGCAGGAAGATCACCGCCTCGGCTGACGTTTCATCGCCTGCGATATCGGCGGTGAAACGCATCCCGCGCGCCGCGATCTCCGTCGTTGTAACCGTCATTCCTTGCCTCCCCCGGCAGACATGACCCGGCAATCCCTGCACAGGGCACCGTCTCATATTTCCAACCACCTGAATTCACTGAACTAATTTCTGGCACCGGAGATGCAAGAGCAAACGTGAAACAGATGGAGAAATATCATGGCAACGAGCATGGCAATCGAAAAGCACCAGATCGACTGGGCAGCCCATCACCTCAGCCTGGCGCTGGGTGGCATCGCGGCCGATATCGCCGGTTCCTGGGCCGATCACCTTGGCCGCCTGGGCAAGCCTGAACTGTCGCAGACCTGGCGCCAGATCGAACAGCGTCTGGAAGCTGCGCCCGCCGAATGACCGTCGACCGGGGGACGTGTTGCCGTCGCGCTCAAGTGCGGTGCAGCACGTGAACCCGTGCGGGCAGCCGTTCGGCCTCCGGCGCGCCGGGCAGGCCGACATAGCGCTGGCTTTCGTCCCGCAGCGCGATTGATCCGTCTGCCACCAGACCGGTGACGGCAGCCCCGTAGCTGTCGGCCCAGGCTTGCTCCGTGATGGTCAGGATCATGTGGCCATCCGGCTTCAGGATGCGGGCCAGTTCGTGCAGGCAGGTCGCGGGCGCATGGCCCGGTGTCATGACGCCGGAGCTGACGATCACGTCATACGATCCGGTGTCGAAATCCAGCACGTCGCCGAGCATCTGCTGTTTCAGATCGCGATAGCAGCCCTTGCTGCCCGCCACCTGCAGCATGCCTTCCGACAGATCGATCCCGTCGATTGCCGTGTAGCCCAGCACGGCCAGCGTTTCCCCCAGCACGCCTGTTCCGCACCCCGCATCCAGTATCTCGGTCTGTGGCGATGGCGCGTGTCGCCCAACCATGCCTGCAATGATCGACGGATGGCGGTAGCCCCAGCCGCTCATGTCCGCATCATAGTCCCGTGCCCAGCCGTCATAGCTGTGGCTGAGCGCGGACGCATTGCCGTTTGCGGCATAGACATCCTTCAGATGGGCTTCATTTCCCGACACGGATCGTGCTCCTCTGGTCATGGAGTGCTATCTGCATTCTCGCCCTGCGTCAGGGCGGACCGCAACCCGGAGGGATCCACCATCAGGATCGACACGCCATGGCAGGATGATCCGGCCTTCGCCAGGGTCGTTGCCGCGATCAGCGCGGCGGGTGGAGAGGTGCGCGTGGTCGGCGGGGCGGTTCGCGATTGCCTGTTGCTGCGGCCCGTCGGTGATGTCGACATGGCAACACCCCTGCTGCCGGAGGCGGTCATTGCCGCAGCCGGGGCGGCAGGCCTGAAGTCCGTGCCCACCGGTGTCGATCACGGCACCATCACCGTGATTGCGGAGGGCACACCGTTCGAGATCACCACCCTGCGCGCGGACGTGGAGACCGATGGCCGCCGTGCGGTGGTCAGCTTCACGACCGATTGGGCAAGGGATGCGATGCGGCGTGATTTCACGATCAACGCGCTTTACCTGGACCCGGACGGGGAACTGCATGATCCGCTGGGGCAGGGGCGTGATGACCTGAAGGCTCAGGTGATCCGCTTCATCGGTTCGGCGTCGGAGCGTATCCGGGAAGACTACCTGCGCATTCTCCGCTTCTTCCGGTTTCACGCCATGCTGGGCTGGCCGATACGGGACAGCGCTGGCAGGCAGGCCTGTGCGACGCATCTGGGAGGGCTGCAGCGCCTGTCGGTGGAGCGCATCTGGCAGGAAATGGGGAAGCTGCTGGCTGCACCCGACCCGGCGCCCATGCTTGCCGAAATGGCGGGCACCGGAATTCTGGCGGCGATTGCGTCTGAACTGGATGCGGGGAGGACCCTTCCGACCGCGCGGGACGCGATCCTGCGGCTGGCGGCGATGATTCCGGATCAGGATGCGGCCAGCGCGATCTCTGGACGCTGGAAACTCTCGAAGGCGGATGCACGGCGGCTGATACTGGCGGTCCGGCACCCGGCGGATTCGCTCGGCAGCCCCGTGGCTGCCCGCATCGCGCTCTACCGTGACGGACGGCAGGCCATGATGGACCGCAGCACGCTCGCCACGACGCGGGGCGAGGTGGTGGACAGGGACGTGCAGGCGCTGATCGCAGACTGGCCGATCCCCGCATTTCCACTGAAGGGTCGCGACCTGATGACGGCGAACGTCCGACCGGGGCCGGAAATGGGGGAATTGCTGCACAGGCTGGAGGCACGCTGGATTGCGGATGACTTCAGGGCCGACCGGGCGCAATGCCTGGCTTGGCTGGTGGAGGAAATCAGGGATCCGGCAGGCCGAGAATCCATCCCTCCGCGCGGCTGACCTTCTCGTAGTCACGGCCGGTCAGCCAGTCCGGTGCGGACAGCCGGGAAGCGAGCATGCCATCCTGCTGCCATGCCATGATCGCATCCCGCGTGACCGCGACCTGTGCCTGATCCCGTATCGGCCAGGGGGCGGCGGAGATATCGAACAGACTTGGCCAGCATTCCACATGCACCAGCCCGTCCAGCCGCGCCGACCAGCCGGTCTCGAAGGGCCACCAGCGCGCCGTGACATGATCCGCCAGCCGGTCATTCAGTCGCTGGATCGCCGCGAGACCCATGAGCGCCTGTGAGCCGACAGAGCCGGTGGTAAAGAGCTTCCAGACACTCTGGATCGACGAAAATCCGAGCTGGCGGGTATGGCGCTCGACGATGCGCCATTCGGGGAAGGCGAAGCGCGCGAAGTCAGGCTTCTTCTCCGGGACCGTGTCCGCAGCAACACTTGCGGGTCTGGCCCAGAAGGGGCCGGAATCCGATCCGAGGGCGCGGTTGAAACCATCGGCCACGGCGAAGCGGTTGTTGCGGTCGTTCGGTCCATCCTCGATCAGCTCGGCCAGTCGGGTCGCAATGTCCCGCCCGCCGCCCAGCCCGCTTTCCGCCGGATAGCCAAAGGGGAAATCCCAGGCGATCAGGGCATTGCCACCCGTCCGCCGGACCAGTTCTTCGAGATGGTCCAGGCAGTCGTTCCGTGTGCGACAATAGATCGGCGGTGGCTGTTCGCTGGCCGTACCCCATGCCAGCCAGACACGATCCTTCGTCGGACGTGCGGGACCGGCGCTGGCGGCGGCGGACCAGTCCACCACCGCAATCAGGTCAAAGCCGGTCGAAGCTTCGCTCATGGTGTCGGCGTCAGGAACGCGCGGCGCGGCGTTGCAGGCCTTCGCTGTAGATGCTCAGCACCTTCTGATCCGATTCCCAGTCAGGTATCTGCATGATTTCAGGTATTTGCACGGCGTTCTTCACAATTTCTTGAATTTCGAGATCCAGCCGCGCGATCTCCTTCGGGTGCTGCATCGGGTCCTGACAGCAGTTGCCAAGACCGGTCACGATCTGCCGTAGCTGGTCCGCCAGTCCGGCGTGTGCTGACGCGACATGCGCCCAGAGGAACGCAGCCCCGGCGAGCAGGACATAGGCCGATTCCGCGCGCACGAAGGGGCGCAGCCGGTTGTCGCCGAGCCGTCCGGCCTCCGGCACCGCCACATTGTCCAGCGCGGCAAAGCCCTGGCTCATGCGGGGCAGGAAGCCCGCCTTGTCGCGATGCGAAAGGGTGACGCCCGGCGTCCGGCTGTCCAGCAGGATCGCATGGCGTGGTTTCTCCTGCTCCTCGCCCGCCGCACGCGCGGTGATGATCAGGTGATCCAGATGCCGCGACTGCGCCACCCAGGACTTGAAACCACTGACCCGCCAGCTATTCCCGTCCCGCGTCAGCATGACACCGGGATGTTTCTCCGGCTCATGCCGGTCCTCGCTGGCGGCAAGGGCGGCCCAGCCACCGGGGGGCAGTTCCGGGAAGCAATGGCGCATGGCCGCCTGGTAGCCGCTGGCGAAGACCCAGTCGAGATGATCCGCCCGCAGACCGCCACCCACGGCCTGCGTGACCGGCGGGGCCTCCGACAGGCGGGCAGCATCCCAGACCGCGCGCCACGCCTCCTCTGTCGGTGCCTCTGCCCGCGCCGGCGGCTTGTTCAGAAGATCGTCGATCCCGGTCGTCATTGATGATGTTCTCCCCTGAGTCTCCGTTGGTCAGGGTAGCGCCGTGTCGATCCCGACGGCCAGACCGTAGTGGTCGGAGAGCGGGATCATCTGTCCGTCGGGCAAGGGCACCGTGTGCCGGGTCGCGATATGTCGACTGCGCAGGGTCAGGCCGGGATCGGCTGATCTGATCCAGACATGGTCGATGTCCTGATCCGGGCTGTCGCCATTGATGATCGGGTTCGCATTCGACCAGCTTGTCACTCCGGCATCGTCCCATTCGACCGCATCCATGCGCGCATCCTTCCAGCCCCGGGAGGCGCCAAGGCCGAACGTCTCCGGCTCGAAGGCCGCCGCAGCGTTGAAATCACCGCCAAGCACCAGCGTGCGGTCGGCGGGTGCCTCCACCATGGCGTCGAGCGCCATGCCGATCTGGCGCCTGCGGATCTCCGGCGCGATGGCAGCGATCTTCTGTCGCCCGCGTCCGTCATAGCTGGTGTGCATGTTGCCTACCCGGAACCGCTGGCCCGCCACTTCCAGATCGACGAACTGTATTCCCTTGCGTGCGATGCACCGCTCTACCCAGTCGACGGCGGGAAATTGCCGGCTGGCTGACTGCCCGATTCTCATGTCCCGGCGGATCAGCATGACCAGTCCGGTATCGGGACCGCTGTCGCGCGCGGCAACCACCCGGAAACCGGTGGATCGGGCCAATTGCGCGACAACATCGCTGCCATAGGCCTCCTGCAGCAGCCACGCATCGACCTGTTCCTCGTTGCGGCTGAGCCAGGCGCAGATCGCGGGCAGGCGCGCGGCCTGATGGGGCACGCCCTCGCGCAGGGTCTGTCCCAGCAGGTGCAGCCGGGCGAGGCCAATGTTGAAAGTGGCAATTCGAAACATGTCGGAAATCGCAGGGGTGCTTGGGTTGCGGGCCATGGGGCACCCCCCTATATAGCAGTTCGCGTCGGCATGATTGTGACAGTCGTTGCAACGGTTCCCGGAACCACCGATGCGAACACGAACCGAACTGCAAGGGGGCGCGGGCGGTGCCTGCAAGGGCCAACCGCGTCGGCCACAATAGAAGAGGAAGCAGATGTCGAAAGTGATCGGGATCGATCTGGGCACCACGAATTCGTGCGTGGCCGTTATGGATGGCACAAATGCCAGGGTTGTCGAGAATGCCGAGGGCGCGCGTACCACGCCGTCCATGGTTGCTTTCAGCCCCGATGGTGAGCGCCTTGTCGGACAGGCCGCCAAGCGTCAGGCGGTGACCAATCCGACCAATACCCTGTTTGCAATCAAGCGCCTGATCGGTCGCCCCTATGGCGACAACGTGGCGAACGAGATTGCCAAGACCGCGCCGTTCAACATCGTCAAGGCCGACAATGGCGACGCCTGGGTCGAGGCGAATGGCGAGAAGTATGCGCCGTCGCAGATCTCTGCCTTCATCCTGCAGAAGATGAAGGAAACTGCCGAAGCCTATCTGGGCGAGACGGTGGACAAGGCGGTGATCACGGTTCCGGCCTACTTCAACGACTCACAGCGTCAGGCCACCAAGGACGCCGGCAAGATCGCCGGCCTGGAAGTGCTGCGCATCATCAACGAGCCGACGGCTGCGGCCCTGGCCTATGGCCTGGACAAGTCCGGCGAGAACAAGATCATCGCGGTCTATGACCTGGGTGGCGGTACCTTCGACATTTCCGTGCTGGAGATCGGCGACGGTGTGTTCGAAGTGCGCTCCACCAACGGCGACACCTATCTGGGTGGCGAAGACTTCGACATGGTGCTGGTCAATTATTTCGCGGACGAGTTCAAGAAGGAGAACTCGGTCGATCTGCGCAATGACAAGCTGGCCCTGCAGCGTCTGAAGGAAGCCGCCGAGAAGGCCAAGGTCGAGCTGTCCTCGGCGACGCAGACGGACATCAATCTGCCGTACATCACGGCGGATGCCTCGGGTCCGAAGCATCTGACGCTGAAGCTCAGCCGCTCCAAGTTCGAGAGCCTGGTGGGTGAACTGGTGCAGCGCACCGTCGCCCCCTGCAAGGCAGCCCTGAAGGATGCCGGTCTGACGGCGGCGGAGATCGACGAGGTCGTTCTGGTCGGCGGCATGACCCGCATGCCGAAGGTCATCGAGACCGTGAAGGAATTCTTCGGCAAGGAACCGCACCGTGGTGTGAACCCCGACGAGGTCGTGGCCATCGGTGCCGCGATCCAGGCGGGCGTGCTGCAGGGCGACGTCAAGGACGTGCTGCTGCTGGACGTGACGCCGCTGTCGCTGGGTATCGAGACGCTGGGTGGTGTCTTCACCCGCCTGATCGACCGCAACACGACGATCCCGACCAAGAAATCCCAGGTGTTCTCGACGGCGGAGGACAATCAGTCCGCCGTGACCATCCGGGTGTTCCAGGGTGAGCGCGAGATGGCGGCTGACAACAAGCTGCTGGGCAACTTCGATCTCGTGGGTATTCCGGGCGCACCGCGCGGTGTGCCGCAGGTGGAAGTGACCTTCGACATCGACGCCAACGGCATCGTCAATGTTCAGGCCAAGGACAAGGCCACGAACAAGGAGCAGTCGATCCGCATCCAGGCCTCCGGTGGCCTCTCCGACTCCGACATCGAGAACATGGTCAAGGAGGCGGAAGCCAACAAGGCCGAGGACGAGAAGCGGCGCGGCGCGGTCGAGGCCCGCAACCAGGCAGAAGGTCTGATCCACACGACGGAAAAGACCCTCGAGGAACTGGGTGACAAGGTCGACGCCGAGACCCGCAGCGGTATCGAGGCGGCGGTGAGCGATCTTCAGTCGGCCATGGAAGGCGACGACGGCGAGGTCATCAAGCAGAAGACAGAAGCGCTGGCACAGCTTTCCATGAAGCTGGGTGAGCAGCTGTACGCCCAGCAGGCGGAAGCCGGTGAGGCCGAGGCCGGCGGTGACGCCGGTGCCGAAGGCGGGGCGAAGCCTGCCGATGACGACATCGTCGATGCCGACTTCGAGGAAGTCGACGACGACAAGAAGAAGTCTGCCTGACAGGCAACGGAGCGTTGACGGCGGCACTGGTCCGGAGCATTTGTTCAGGGCCAGTGCCGTTCGTTCCGGCTGACTGGAGAGGCGGGGATTGATGGCTAAGACTGACTACTACGAGATGCTCGGGGTTTCGCGCGACGTGGACGGCGCGACCCTGAAGAAGGCCTATCGCAAGAAGGCGATGCAGTATCACCCCGACCGCAATCCCGGGGATGCGCAGGCAGAACAGACCTTCAAGGAACTTTCCGAAGCCTACGACGTGCTGCGCGATGCGGAGAAGCGCGCGGCCTATGACCGTTTCGGCCATGCGGCGTTCGAGAACGGTGGATTCGGCGGTGGGCGCGGTGGTGCCTCCGGCCCCGACTTCGCCAATTCCTTCTCCGATATCTTCGAAGACCTCTTTGGCGAATTCATGGGTGGCGCGCGCGGCGGACGTCGCGGCGGCCCGGCCCGTGGTGACGACCTGCGCTACAATCTGCAGATCGACCTGGAAGATGCCTTCATCGGCAAGCAGGTGCAGGTGACGATTCCCACCGCCGTCAATTGCGCTACCTGTGCCGGAACGGGTGCGACGCCGGGGACCGAGCCCACGGGCTGCGGCACCTGCAACGGCATGGGCAAGGTGCGCGCGCAGCAGGGTTTCTTCACCATCGAGCGGACATGCCCGGCCTGCGGCGGCCAGGGCCAGGTGATCAGCGATCCCTGCATCGACTGCAACGGCAATGGCCAGGTGCAGCAGGAGAAGACGCTGTCGGTCAATGTGCCTGCGGGTGTCGAGGATGGCACGCGCATTCGCCTCTCGGGCGAGGGCACGGCGGGCGCACGCGGCGGACCGGCGGGCGATCTGTACATCTTCCTGTCGATGAACCCGCACCCGATCTTCGAGCGGGAGGGCATGAACCTGTTCTGCTCCGTCCCGATCCCGATGACCACGGCTGCGCTCGGCGGTGATGTCGAGGTGCCGACCATCGACGGCGGGCGCGCCAAGGTGACGATCCCCTCCGGCACCCAGACCGGCAAGCAGTTCCGCCTGCGCGCCAAGGGGATGCCGCAACTGCGCGGCGGCTCCTATGGTGACCTCTACATCCAGGCGGAGATCGAGGTGCCGGTGAACCTGTCACGGCGCCAGAAGGAGCTGCTGGAGGAGTTTGCCTCCGAGAGCAAGGACGGCCGGGGCAAGAAGAACCATCCGCAGACGGAAGGCTTCTTCGACAAGGTGAAGGAATTCTGGTCCGACCTGACGGACTGATCCCTGCATTGTTACCCCGCTGACGTTTCTGCCGGACCTGATCCGACAGCCCGGGCGTGCCGCACCGGCGTGGGAAGATCGGTCATGCAGACTCGCGCCTCAATGAAAATCCCTCGACTTCGGGATGACACGGACGTTGCGCGGGTGGCGGGCTGTGTGGCCGGGCAGGGGGTTGGTCACATGATCGGCGCGGGCGATGGGGGATCGCATCAGGTCGTCGGACAGATGGATCAACTGCCCGGTTTCATCCACCAGCCGCTTGGCGATGATGTGGATCACGTCGTCGTCCATCTGCACCATGCCATGCACCGCCATCAGCCGCGCACCCATGATGGTGCGGCGGAACTGTTTCAGGGTATCGGGCCAGACCACCAGATTGGCGACCCCGGTCTCGTCCTCCAGCGTGATGAAGACGACTCCCGCCGCGCTGCCCGGACGCTGGCGGATCAGCACGATCCCGGCCATGGAGACGGCACGGCCATTGCCCAGGGCGCGCAGCCGGTCGGCGGTGGTGAAGCCCTCCGCCCTGTATTTCTCCCGCAGGAACTCCATCGGATGTGCCTTCAGTGACAGGCGCAGCGTCTGGTAGTCGGCGACCACATGCTCGCTCAGGGGCATGGCGGGCAGCAGCACATCGGTGTCCGGTCCCTCGTCATGCGTCTCCTGCCAGGTGAACAGGGGCAGGTCGGGCGCATTCTTGACCGTGCGCGCATCCCACAGCGCCCCGCGCCGGTCCCGCCCGAGGGAGCGGAAGGCGTCAGCCGCAGCCAGGGTCTGGATGCCCCGCGCCGACATTCCGGCGCGGCTGCGCAGTTCCTCCACCCCGTCATAGGGCTGGCCGCGATGGCGCAGCAGCCGGGCCGCATCCTCCTTCGACAGGCCGGTGACCTGGCGCAGCCCCAGCCGCAGGGCGCAGGTCTGTGGCTGGTCGGGGGAACTGGTTCGAAACGTTTGCGCGGCATCCTGGGTACCCGGGTCAGGCCCGGGCACGCCGTGGTGGGGTGTGGCGCGGTCTGGTGCGCCCTCTCCACCTTCCCTCCGGTGCCCTCGGACTTGATCCGAGGGCCCAGCTTGAGGCGTTTGCGCGGCACCCTGGGTACCCGGGTCAGGCCCGGGCACGGCGTGGTGAGGGGTGGCACGGTCTGGTGCGCCCTCTCCACCTTCCCTCCGGTGCTCCGGGTCCTGATCCGGAAATCCGGGGCGCAGCGGCTCCAGCGTATTGTCCCAGTCGCTGTAGTTCACATCCACGCCCCGTATGGTGACGCCGTGCTCCCGGGCATCGCGCACGATCTGGGCCGGGGCATAGAAGCCCATGGGCTGGGAATTCAGCAGCGCCGCCGCGAAGACCGCCGGATAGTGGCATTTCATCCAGCTGGAGACATAGACCAGATGGGCGAAGCTGGCGGCATGGCTCTCGGGAAAGCCGTATTCGCCAAAGCCCTCGATCTGGCTGAAGCAGCGCTCCGCGAACTCCGGGTCATAGCCGCGTTCCACCATGCGCCCGACCATCTTCTCCCGGTGTTCGCTGACCAGCCCCTTCGAGCGGAACGTGGCCATGGCCTTGCGCAGCTGGTTGGCCTCAACGGGGGAGAAGCAGGCGGCAACCATGGCGATCTTCATCGCCTGCTCCTGAAAGATCGGCACCCCGAGTGTCCGTTTCAGGATGTTCTTCAGTTCGTCCGGATCATGTTCGGGACCGGGGGAGGGATAGACCTCCGGCTCCTTGCCCTGGCGGCGGCGCAGGTAGGGATGCACCATGTCACCCTGGATCGGGCCGGGGCGGACGATCGCCACCTCGATCACCAGATCGTAGAAGGTGCGCGGTTTCAGACGCGGCAGCATGTTCATCTGCGCCCGGCTCTCCACCTGGAACACGCCCACCGAGTCGCCCTTGCAGAGCATGTCGTAGACCGCCCCGTCCTCCTGCGGCACGGTGGCCAGCGACAGGTCCCGGCCATGGTGCGCGCGCAGCATGTCGAAGCCCTTGCGGATGCAGGTCAGCATCCCCAGCGCCAGCACATCGACCTTCAGGATGCCCAGCGTGTCGATGTCGTCCTTGTCCCATTCGATGAAGCTGCGGTCGGCCATCGCGCCATTGCCGATGGGCACGGTCTGCACCAGCGGATGCTGGGTCAGGATGAAGCCGCCGACATGCTGTGACAGGTGCCGGGGCATGCCGATCAGCTCATGCGTCAGGGCGATGGTGCGTTTCAGGTGCGGGTCGGACAGGTCCAGTCCGGCCTCCGTCACCATGCCGTCCTCCACCGACGCGCCCCAGGATCCCCAGACGGTGCGGGCCAGCGCGGTGGTCACATCCTCCGACAGGCCCATGACCTTCCCCACCTCCCGGATCGCCATGCGGGGACGGTAATGGATGACGGTGGCACACAGCCCGGCGCGGTCGCGGCCATAGCGGGCATAGATGTGCTGGATCACCTCCTCCCGCCGCTCATGCTCGAAATCCACGTCGATGTCGGGCGGTTCCCCGCGCTCCTCCGAGATGAAGCGTTCGAACAGCAACTGGTGCTGCGCCGGATCGACGGAGGTGATCTTCAGGCAATAGCAGACGGCGCTGTTGGCCGCCGAACCGCGCCCCTGACAGAGGATGCCTTCGCCGCGTGCGAAATCAATTATGTCCTTTATCGTAAGGAAATAGCGGGCAATATTCATTTTCGAGATCAGCGCGAGTTCCTTGTCCAGGGTCTGCTGCACATCGTCCGGCACACCGTCCGGATAGCGTTCCGCTGCGCCCTCCCGGGTCAGCAATGCAAGCTGCTCATCCGGGGTCCGGCCATGCGGCACCGTCTCCTCCGGGTACTCGTAGCGCAGTTCCGACAGGGAGAAGCGGCAGGCATCGGCGATGCATCGGCTTTCACTGATCGCTTCCGGCCAGTCGGCAAACAGGCGCTGCATCTCGGCGGCAGACTTCAGGTGTCGCTCCGCGTTCGGATGCAGCAGATGCCCGGCACTGCGGATCACCACCTTCTCCCGGATGCAGGTCATCACGTCCTGCAGCGGGCGGCGGGCGGGGGTGTGGTAGTGCACGTCGTTGGTGGCCAGCAGGCGCAGGTCATGTGCCCTGGCCAGCCGCGCCAGATGGTTGATCCGCGCTCGGTCGTCACCGCGATAGAGGTACGTCGCGGCAATGTGGCTGAGACCGGGCAGGCGCTGCACCAGGCGCGGCAGCTCGGCGGCGAAGCGGTTCACGTCCACCCCCGGCACGGCGATCAGCACCACCTGTGCCGGTTCGGTACCCAGGGCCTCCGCCACCATGGCCAGTGACAGGTCGCAGATGCCCTTGCGCTGCCATTCCCCCGCCGCGTCCTGCATCTTGCCGGCGGAGAGCAGGGCGCAGAGGTGGCCATAGCCTGCCCGGTCCTTCGGATAGGCGAGCAGGGACGGCGCATCCAGCAGATCCAGACGACAGCCGATGACCGGGCGCAGGCCTGCCGTCGCCGCCTCCCCATGCACCCGCACCGTCCCGGCCATGCTGTTGCGGTCGGCGATGCCCATGGCGTCATAGCCCAGCAGGTGCGCGGTCAGTACCAGATCAACCGGGTCCGAGGCTCCGCGCAGAAAGGAGAAATTGGAGACCACGCCCAGCTCCACAAAGGGCGCGGGCGGGTTGGGGCGAAACGTGCCGGGGTCACGGATCCGGCGTTTCTCGGGGGTCAGCGGGGCTTCCGGCATCAGGCATCCAGCCCGTGCATGAACCAGTGCGGGTTGCCGCCGCGTCCGTCACCGGCCACCCCCTCCCGATAGATCCAGTAGCGACGGCCGTCGCTGTCCTCCACATTGTAATAGTCGCGCAGGCGCACGATGGATTTCTCCCGCCACCATTCCGGTGCAATCCGCTCCGGCCCGCCGCTGCGCACCACCCGATGGGTCTGGCGTCGCCAGATGAAACGCGCCGGGGGACCGTCGGGAATGGCATGCAGCACCTCCACCTCCTCCGGTCGGGGCAGCAGCCGCAACGGGCGATGGGGGGCAGGCGACTCCGATGCTTCCGCCGTCATGGCGCGCGCCGGACCTGGCATGGCGGTGTCCGCCGGAACCAGCACCTCCGCCCGCTCCGGCACATGGCTGCCGTGCCCCAGCGGACGCAGCACCGACTGCCGCCCCAGCCGCGCGATCAGCCGGTCGATCAACCGCGCCAGGGCCACGCCGGTATCGGTTTCACCGCTCAGGTCGGGCTGCGTCAGGGCCAGGTCCTGGCCATCGATCACGTCCAGCACCATGGCTTCGAACCCGAAGCCGGGATCAAATGCTTCCATTTTGTTCTCAAACAGCTTCGCCAGATGTTCCGGCGCGCGGCTGGGGCGGCTGGTGGCGACCTGGATGGCGGAGACCCCGCCATCGACACGGAATCCGCTGAAACGCAGGCAGCGGGCACCGATGTCGCGTGTCTCCATCTGTATGGCCAGATCCTGCATCAGATGCGCCAGCACATGGCTGAAGCTGTCGATCTCCGTGATCGGTTCAGCCAGTGTGCGCAGGCTGCGCAGCGGCTCCGTGATCGCGGTGGCGACCAGAGGCTCCGTGGTCCGGCCCATGGCCTGATCCAGCCGGGCCAGCGGATTGGCGGGCAGGGGCGTGCCATGGCGGAACCGCCGGGCCATGGCCGCGCGGGGGACTTCGGCCAGTGCCGCGATGGTGCGCAGCCCCAGCCGTTCCAGCAGCAGTACCGTATGACTGTCCAGCCGCAGCGCCGCCACGGGCAGGGCACCCAGCCGTGCCGCCAGCCTGTCGGGCAGACAGGTCTCCATCTTCTCCTGCCCGTGCCGGGCGAAGGCCCAGGCGCTGCCGACCGTCGGGGCGATGGCGATGCGCGCGGTCAGACCCAGTTGCGTGAAGGCCCGGCGCATGTCGGCGACCAGCGCCGCCTCCCCACCCCACAGGTGATCGGCCCCGGTGGTGTCGAGCATCAGCCCGTCCGCCCCGTCGGTCCGGGTCCAGGGGCACCAGCGTCGGCACCAGTGGGACAGGCGCGCCAGATCGGCGTGGTCCAGCCGTTCCTCCGCCTCCTCCACCCGCAGGTCGGGCACCAGGGTACGCATGTCGGTGACCCGCGCCCCGTGTGCCATGCCCAGCGCCGCCGCGGCGGCATTCACACCATGGATCACCGGGCCGTGGGGACCGGGGCGGGCCAGCACGACCGGTTCCGTTTCAGCCGCCGCCTTCTCGCCGTAATGCCGCCGCCGCCAGCGCTGGATCGCGAAGTGGGGCAGCCAGATGGAGACGATGCGCCGTGCGGTCATATCCCCCCTCCCATGTGCCGGGCCGCGCGTCGCGGGCGCGGAACAGTTCGGTGCGCCAGCGTGGTTCCCCCGGTGCGCGTGGATCGTGCGGGTGCGGGGCGGAGGCGGCGGAAGCCACACGCCAGCGCCGCCGCGCCACGGAGGCGGAGGCCGCCGCCCCGCCGAAACGGATCAGGAAGGCGGCTGTCCCCACCCGCTCCGCCCGCAGTGCCAGGCGTTTCGTGGCGGTGAAGTCCAGCGCCTTCGGCTCGCCCCATATCTCTCCGATCACGGCACCAAGCGACGGGCATGCCAGACCCTCCTCCATTGTCCAGAGCACATCTCCCGCATGGCGGGCGCAGGCCAGGATCAGCCTGTCCGGGTCGCCACCGAAGCGCGCCAGCGCCTGGCCATGGGGCTGTCCCACCTCCTGCGCGCACATGCGGTCCTGCACCCACAGGATCGACTGCCCGCACGGCACCTGCGCCAGGGCGAAGCCCACCGCGCCGACATCCCGCGAGTCCGCGAAGACCTCCACCAGCTGCGGTTTTCCCGGCAGCGGTGGCGGCTGGATATCCGCTGTTCCGGATGGCTCCGCACCCTGCCGGTCCCGCGCCATTGAGGGCGGCTTCGGGGACTGCAGACGGTCCGGAACAGATGACAGGACAGATGTGCGATGGCGTGCATTCATGCAGGCACGATAACAGATGTTCTTATTTTGTTCCATATGGGAACGGAGAACGGGAACAGCGTTTCGTGATCGTCCGTCACCATGCGCAACAGGTCAGGAGAATCAGGACTTCAGCGTCACCATGTGATTGTCCCAGTTGGTGCCGGGATGGACTGTCGACTGCCCCGCCATCCTGATCTCGCCCGTACCCGCCGTCGCCATGAAGCCGTCCCCGGTCGGGGCAATGCCGCAGGTATCGGCCAGGCTGGTGCTCTCCAGAAAGGCACCGGTGCGGCCCTCCAGCACGACAATGATACCGCCACGCGGACTGGTGACGGCAATGCGCCGACCGTCAGGCGTGGCGGCGATGGAGCCGGCGTAATTGCGCATCGACCGGGTCACGGTGGCGGGCAGGTCGATCAGCCGGATTTCTCCATTCCGGTCCCAGCGTCCGATCAGCGGTGGTTGCTCCGTCGCTGCGCCCTGATGCTGGCAACAGAACCAGGTGGCACCATCCGGTGTTGCCGCCAGGTGGCGCATGGACAGCTGCTGGAGGGCGGGGGGCAGGCTGGCGCGCGCCAGCAGGTCGCCGGACGCGAGATCCAGCCGCACCAGCGTGGAAACCATGGTGTCCAGATTGAGCTTCCGCCGCGGATAGTCCGGGTGCGTGAGGATGCCGCCATTGGCGATGACCGCAGACCTGCCGTCATCCGCCGGCAGACACTCATGCGGGCCGATACCGTGTGTCGCGAACTCCCCGATGCGGCGATAGTCAAGACGGACATCATGCACGGCCAGTACGCCTCGCCCGGCATCGAAATCATTCTGTGTCGCGAACAGCCGCGCCCCGTCCGCGCTGAACAGGCCATGGCCGTAGCAATGACGGTCGGCGGGCAGGGGCAGCGGCGCTGACGCCTGCATTGTCGCCGGGCTGAAGGGAATGGCGAAACGGCCGGGACGGCGGGCGAAGGCCACGGCGCGGCGACCGTCACGGCTGACTGCGAAACCGTGGCCCCGGTCGGGCAGCGGAAACTCACCCAGGATGCGCCCGGTCCCGTCCAGAGCCATCGCATGAAACCGGCCGTCCCGCCGCCCGGTGGTCAGGAATACCGGGGCCACGGGTGCACCTGCAATGGCATGGCCCATGGGCAGGGCCGTGCAGAACAGGCCCAGCAGCACCGACCGCCGATCAGTCGCCATCGAGCGCATTGAACCCCCTGACCAGACCCAGCGCCGACAGCAGGCGGGTGTCGTGCAGTTCGACAGCAGCTTGCAGCGGGATACGGGCATATTGCAGCAGATCGTGCGTTGCCGGATCGGCGATCCGCGCCGCGATTCCGCCGGGATGGTCGAGCGCAGAGCGGACCGCAGCTTCCGACTGTTTCAGTTCGAAATCCAGTTCCCGGAAAAGGTTCAGCAGATCCGGATCATCCAGATCGGGCATGTCGGGATGGGCGAGCACGGCGCGGCTGGCGGCGATGTTCACGGCCACGGCGCGCAGCGTCATGCCGGACAGGCGAAAGGGCGCTGACAGCGGGTTGGCGCTCGCCGGGCCATCCCTGAGCACACGCCCGAGCTTCTGTTGTCCAACGATCACCAGTTGCTCCATCGCCGCCTTCAGCAGGGCTTTCAGTGTTTCGCCCTGATCGCGATAGAGCGGGTTCTCTGGCCCCGGATGGCGCAGAAGGTCCGCCTGGCTGTCGCGCCAGCCGATCAGCAGGGCTTCTGCGGTTTCATGGGTCACATCGGCGATGGCTGTCCCGTAGCGGCAGGCGAAATCGGGGATCACCCCATCGGCAGCCTTCACCAGAACCTGTTCGAGGGCTGACAGTCCCTGCACGGCGACACTCTTGCCCCTCAGCGTTGCGGGATCAGTGGCGGTCTGATCCCGCTCCTCCAGGATCCGGCGCACCTGCCGCATCCCGAGACCGCGTCTGTCGGGCCAGAAATTGATGCGGGCGAGGCGATTGTCTTCCCGCCCCGGACCGAAGCGGTACATCTCCACCCGGGAGAAGGCGGTGACCAGATCGCGAAAGGCCGTCTGCGCCTCTGACAGCGCTTCGGGCGAAGGCGTCGCGCAGGCTGCGCGCATGGTGCGCCGCTGCTCCGCCGTTGCCTGCACCAGCGCCGCATGATCGGGCAGAATCGTTTCCGTCAATATGGTCTCGACCAGTCGTTTCTGAAGTGCCGCCTGGGCAGGTGTCGTGTCGGCCAGCGCGGGCGTTAAGCAGGCGACCGCGAGACCGGCAAGCAGAAACATCGACGACAGGCGCATCAGAGTGACTCCAGGAACCGGATCAGGGCGGCGCGGTCTTCAGGGGGCATGTCGACCACCGTGTCGCGTGCCTCTTCCGCTTCCCCACCGTGCCACAGGATGGCTTCCAGCAGGTTCCGCGCCCGCCCGTCATGCAGGAAGTAGGTGTGGCCGTTTACCACCTCCGTCAGGCCGATGCCCCACAGCGGTGCGGTGCGCCATTCGCGTCCCGACGCACTGCCGACGGGGCGATTGTCCGAAAGGGCTTCGCCCATATCATGCAGCAGCAAGTCGGTGAAGGGCCAGATGAGTTGAAACCGGTGCTCGGCGACCGGTGTGTCGCGCCGTGTGACGAACTTGGGCTGATGGCAACTGGCGCATCCCGTCTCGTGAAACAGCCGCTTGCCCTTCAGCACCGTGGGGTCCGAAACACCCCGCCGGGCCGGGACTGCAAGGTTGCGGGCATAGTGCGCGATCAGGGGCAGCACCGGGTCCGGTGCCTCTGTTTCACCCAGCCGTGCCTGCACACCTGTGGCCATCTGCAGGCAAGGTGACTCGGCCTGGGTGCAGTCACCATGGTGGCGCGGGGCGAGGGGGCTTGAAACACCGATATCGCCCGCCAGCGCGTCGGCGCTCTGCTTCGCGACGGTCGGGTTGCCGGCCTTCCAGCCGAACCGGCCAAGTGTTTCATCACCTGTCGCGGCGTCCCGGACAATGCTGACACGACCCGAGATGCCGTCGCTGTCCCGGTCATCAGGGTCGGCCAGGGCATGAATGTCGTCTGGATGAATGGCCTCCAGCAGGCCAAGCCCGATCATCTGCGGCGCGATACGCGGGGAAAGCAGTGTTTCCGGATGCAATGGGCCGAATGCCGGATCGCCGACACTGTAGGTCGGATGCCGCAGGGATGCCGTTTCACCGCCGTTCAGGCGCACGGCCTCCTCCCGGTAGGTGATGACCATGCGCCCTTCGGCGGCCAGTCCCGGTACGGCGAAGTCCTGCAACTGGCCGCCATAGGTCGGCTCCGGCAGGGAAGCGACGGCACCAGAGGCGATCAGCGCCCGCTCTGCATCCGTCTGCGGCGGGACCGACAGGCGCAGGAACATCGAGGTTGCGTTGCGCTCACCGGCTTCCGGCGGATGGCCGCGCCCGTCCTTCAGATGGCAACGCTGGCAGGAGCGTGCGTTGTAGAGCGGCCCGAGGCCGTCGGAGGCCTGGGTGGAGGAGGGAGAGGAGACCCAGAGCTTGCGGAACAGCGCATTGCCCAGCTTGAAGTCCCGCTCCCCTTCGAAATTCAGGTTGGCGGATGAATGGGAGAAGGCATTGCCATCCGGCGTCTTGCGCGACGTCGCTGCACCACCCGCCATCATCTCGAAAGGCTCGGCCACGGTGAAGGTCGAGGGTGCGGCGGTCACGGCCCGGACACGCGCCAGGTCCTTCGGTGTCAGATCACTGCGGCCCGGAGAATCGGCGACTGCCTGTGCCGCAAGGAGAAGCAGCAAGGAGCCTGACAGCACGACGGCTGCCATGGCCCCTGCGCCAATCCCGGATGTCCTGCCTGAATTTCCTGACCAGGAGAGTCGTTGCATCAACTGTCATCCTTGTAACGGACTGTTCACTCGACGAAAAAATGTGGGCTGGCTCGGGGAAGCCAGCCCACGTGATCGCGCTGACGTATCACCGGATATCGGGATTTGGGACTGCATCGTCGGAGGGGTGTCACGACAGGTGATGAGCGTGACGGGGTCTGATGCAGAGGGTCACCCTGGTCCTTCAGCTATCCGGAAACGCCTCTGGCCATGGCAAACCAGATCGCGATCAAGGGTGGTTGGTTACTGGAACACCGCGCCGGGGTTATCCAGACTGTCTGAGCCTTCGAACTCGATGGCCTGCAGCTTCAGTGCGGCCACGATCCGCTCGACGCTGCGGGTCTGATCGACCAGGCCGTCAATCGCTGCCTGCACCGTGGCGTTGCCCACCGGATTGCCCTCCGCGATCATCTGGTCGTAGGCCTCGATGGACTCCGCACGGGCTTTCATGATCGCCATGGCCGCAACGGTCGTATCCAGCTTGGCACGCAGTTCCGCATCCAGCTTCGGGGCGACGTGGGCCACGACATCCGCCATGGACGGACCGTCAACCACGGAGCCATCCACCCGGCGATAGTGTCCGGTATAGACATTACGGACGCCGATCTGGTCGAAGTAATGCGAATTGTGCGTGTTGTCGGAGAAGCAGTCATGCTCCTCCTCCGGGTCATGCAGCATCAGGCCGAGCTTCATCCGCTCACCCGCCAGTTCACCGTAGGACAGCGATCCCATGCCGGTCAGGATGACCGAAAGGCCCGCCTTCGAATCCTGCAGCAGGGCCTCGCGGGCCGCGCCACCGGCGCCCCAGCTCGCCACCATTTCCTGCAGGTCGGTGATCAGCAGGTCGATGGCCGCCGTCAGATAGGCAATGCGGCGGTCACAATTGCCGCCGGTGCAGTTGGCGAGATCGAAATCTGTGGCGGGACGCTGCCCGGCTCCGGCGCCGGTCCCGTTCAGGTCCTGGCCCCAGAGCAGGAACTCGATGGCGTGATAGCCGGTGGCGACGTTGGACTCGACCTCTTCCGCCTCATGCAGCGTATCGGACAGCAGGGCAGGGGTGATCAGTGTCGCGTCCACCGGCTGGCCGTTGACGGTCAGCATCGGGTTGGCAATGACGTTGCTGGTGTAGAGCCGGTTCTCGCCCGCCGCGTCACCGTAGGAGGTGTCGACATAGTCGATCAGCCCCTCGTCCAGCGGCCAGGCATTGACCTTGCCCTCCCAGTCATCGACGGCGGCATTGCCGAAGCGATAGGCCTCCGTCTGCTGATAGGGGGCACGTGCCGCCACCCAGGCTGCACGTGCCGCCCCCAGTGAGGCCGCCGACGGCTTCGCGATCAGTGCGTTGATCGCGGAGCGCAGGGCCTCTGCCGTGGTCAGGGAATCGCTGTAGCTGGCGTGCGCGATGTCGGCATAGGTTCCCACCACTGCCTCGGCGGTTGGCACGCCGTCCGCGTTGGCGGCACCTGCGGACAGGCCCATGGCCACGCCGCAGAGCAGTCCGGTTGCTCTCGTGAGTCTCATGTGTGGTTCCTCCTCGGATCAGGTGACAGTTGGCTCACCCTCAGAATTCAATGCCGTAGGTGACGAGCGCGCCCAGTGTCTGGGTGCTGATGCTGGCGGCGGTGGCGCGCTTGTAGCCGACGTCCAGGCTGAAGCCGTTGGCGAAGGCGTAGCCTGCGGAGACCTGGACCTGATGATCGAAGCTCGTGCCGTTGGCACCATCCACGTTCACGTCCTTGCCGGTGGCGGCCAGGGCCACGTTCCAGGGGCCGGTCTCACCCACCAGCGACAGGGTCAGGTAGTTGCGGTTCTCCGCGCCGACGCCGCCGGCATTCCAGAACCGGACATATTCCACCAGCGGAGTCACGGTGACGTCGTCGTTCAGGTCGAAGGACCACTCGGCACCAGCCGTGGCGCGCAGCTCATCGTCGCCATTGTCGACGGCCAGCCGGGCGAAGCCGACGTGATAGCGCATGCCCTCCATCCCCGGCACGGCCTCACCATCCAGCGCGACGGCGAAGGATTCCGGGAACTCGGTATTGCCCGGGCCACCCGCCGCCAGATTGGTGCGGCCACGGTTGGTGATGAAGGACTCGCTCAGGAACGTGCGATCCAGGAAGAAGACGCTGCCCGACAGGACCATGGATTCACTCACGGCGAAGGCACCACCCGCACCGACGAACTCGGCCAGTTCCACGTCGTCGCCCAGCAGGTCGGTGCCGTAGACCCCGCCCGCCGCGTCGTACCCGATGGAGAAGTTGGGGCCGAACTTGCCGCCATAGACCTCGACGTCATCGTTGGCCCAGGACAGGGTCAGCGTGTCGACGAAGATGCCATGATCCTGGAACACCCGGTCTTCCTGCGGTCCCGGACCGCGCACGGCTTCCAGCGTCAGACCGGCGGTGACGGCCAGGTTCTGGTTGAGGTTCAGGTTGATGACCGGTTCGATGACACCGCCGAGCTCATTCTGTTCGGCATTCGGGTCATCGGACTGGAAGTTGAAGTCATTCTGGACCTCGAAACCGACTTCGCCCGAGATGTTCGGATAGGCTTCACCGTCGGCTTGGGCCGCCATCGGCATGATCGTGAGACCAAGGGCCGACGCCATGGCCGCCCGCCTGATCCGCAAGGTGTTCCTGCTGTTCGTCATCTTGATTCCCCAATAGTTCCTGAGTGTGCAGGAGCATCGACAGGCGGTCGGCTTCTCCGGTCGGACTCGGCTGTGTTCTGTGCTCGTTGTTATTGATAACCGTTCTCAAAAACACATATCTGCGAATGAGTGTCAACAGCAATAAATTGATATTCCTGCAGTGCACCGATGCGCGCGCCGAACGCATTGGATTCCCCGACGTCAGCCTGTTAGCTGTCAGCGGTGCAATCCAGGGGAGGCAGGCGCAGATGACACTCAGGCATCCGATGTACACCGAGGAATCGGAGGTCATCCGCGACCAGATCCGCCTGTTCATCGAACGGGAGATCGAACCGAACGGCGAACGCTGGGAGGAGGAGGGCACCTTCCCGCGCGATGTTTATGCGAAGGCGGGTGATGCCGGAATTCTGGGCCTCGGGTTTCCGGAGGAGTATGGCGGCGCAGGCGGCGGCATCGATTACTACTGCCTGGCGCGGGAGGAGATGGCGGCGTCAGGCTTCGGCGGAGTCCGTGTCAGTCTGATGGCGCACGGTATCGGTCTGCCGCCGGTGCTGAAACTCGGCTCGGATGACCTGAAGCGCCGCGTCGCGCCCCGGGTGCTCAGCGGGGAGAAGATCATCTGCCTCGCCATTTCGGAGCCGAACGGCGGGTCCGACGTCGCCAACATCCGGACGACGGCTCGCCGGGAAGGCGACCACTATGTCGTCAACGGGGAGAAGGCCTTCATCTCCAACGGCGTCCGCGCCGATTACCTGTCCGTTGCCGTCCGCACGGGCGGGGAGGGGATGGGCGGCATCTCCCTGCTGCTGATCGAGGGGGACACGCCGGGCATCAGCCGCACCAACATGCGCAAGAGCGGCTGGTGGACCTCCGACACCGGCCACATCATCTTCGACGATGTGCGGGTGCCGGTCGGCAACCTGCTGGGGCAGGAGAACGCGGGTTTCCGCGGCATCATGAACAACTTCAATCTGGAGCGTCTGGGCATCGCCGCCACCCAGATCGGCGTCAGCCGCTGCGCCTACCGGGAGGCGGTGCGCTACGCCCACGAACGCCAGACCTTCGGCAAGCATCTGGCCGAGTTCCAGGTCGTGCGCCACAAGCTGGTGGACATGGCGGTGCGGCTGCAGGCCATGGAATCCCAGATGGACAGCCTGATCTGGCGCGTCATGCAGGGCGACCCCTGCATCGCCGAGATCGCCATGCTGAAGGTCTACTGCGGCGAAGCCCACGAATGGATCGCGGCAGAAGCCGCCCAGATCTTCGGCGGCGCCAGCATCCTGCGCGGCCACAAGGTCGAACGCATCTTCCGCGAATCCAAGATCCTCACCATCGGCGGCGGCAGCACGGAAGTCATGAAGGACCTGGCGAGCCGGCAGTTGGGGTGGTGACGGGGGTAATGATTAAGGAAAAAGAGAATCCGAAGCGCCAAATGGCAACCGCGAACCAAGGTCACAGCCTAATTACTGATCCGGAGGCGGAACTGTCAGGCGATTACCTTACTTGTCCAATGAGAAAATTTTCTCTTATTGGACTATTCCTTTATGCCTAGCCAAATTAGAGGGGCACCATCCTGGACTCTTCGTCACCCGGGGGGGCAAAACAGATTGATCTCTCTCGGAGATTCACAGTCACGCGCCCACCTCTCCTCTCTCCTTTCACATTTCGGAGCTGATTGTAGATTTGAAACCCGCGCAAAATCGCTTCTTCCCACTCCCAATACTTACAAACGGCGACTTCAAGTCCATCTGCGAGAGACACAATATCTTTCAGCAAATTTAGGTTGACATGCCTTTTCCCATCAAGAAGTCGGTCTCCGAAACCAACAGCATATGAGTGGGCAATTTTTACAATCATCTCATCGACGATGCGCGCTCGCGCGCCATCTTCAACTTCATCAAGGTCACCAATACCTTTGCGTTTTCGTTGTAGCAATGAGCGCATTACGGGTGACCACCCCAGTATGGCCACAAATGCCAAATGAACCGCATCATGAAACCTATAACCGTCAATGTTTCTCGAGTTATTGGTTAATGGATCTCCAACCCGAACACCATTGATGAACATATATGCGATTTCATCGCTTTCATCTACAAAGTCTACAACAAATTTTCTAGGTATTTGCCGCAATGCGCCCAGGTCCTCATCGAACAATGCTGTTCGTTTCTTTTGTCCCTCTGTAGGAAACGCTGATACGATCTTTGCTGCATTTTCAGCCATAACGTCATTGAGAGAATGATTGTAAAGGTGAGCAAAAGCGGAAACATACCACATAATGTCTCCGAGTGCTTTCGCCGTCGTCAACTTCGGAGGGTACGGCGTGGTGACAAGTTTGCCGAGATTGTCGCCAAAGGGTTTCAAGAGGTCCGCCACATTTCCCCATATTTGGACGAGAAATAGAATAAGGGCATCTCTATTTTTGAACTTTGATGTTTTGACGGCAAGGTCTTGATAATCGCCAAAATATTGCAAACTGGTGATACCTCCAGAAATTGCCTCTGCAACCTCCCCCCCAGATTCCAAGACGGTGCCTAACAAGGGGGCGGGGGAACGGCCATCTTCGGAGAAATTGCCCACGATCCATTGTAAATTGCCCAACAAGACCTCTTTGTGAAAATCCACGTTGGCACGCTTGGCCACCGTAACGGCGTACCATGTAATATCTCCCAATTCATCTTTGACGGTCGCACGTGTTGCTTCGGCTGTCGGCGCGTTGCTTCGAACTTCTTTCTTCAACGCAGTAAGAAGGGCGCCAATCTCACCAGCCAATCCAAGGTAGGGATTGATTCGATCACCCTCCGAGGCGTCAGGCAGTTGATCTGTCGCATGAGCGGTTTCGAGGTACTGAGCAATTTTCACGATGACACCTGATAAGTAAATTAGTGACTGACGAGTGTGGATGGTATCGTAATCTAACAAATTGGTACTGATGGAAAACTAAAGCGGTTGGGCTAGATATATGTATCAAATCGTCGGGCATGGCATTGATGTGGTCGAAGTTGATGCCTTTCGAAGCCTGCTAGAATGCAATTCGGGCGACTTTAAAGATCGTTGTTTCACAAAAGCGGAGCAAGCCGAGGCAGCGACCCATGCTAACGAAGTCCAAAGATTTGCCGGGTGGTTTGCGATGAAGGAGGCAGTCGCGAAAGCGATGGGTATTGGTTTTGGAGGCGCAGTCACACCGTTGGATATTGTCATTACTCACGGAATTGGAGGCGCACCGCAGGTGCTGTTGCGTCAAGGGGCTATGAAACGTGCGTCAGAATTGAGGGTCGTGAATTGGCATGTCTCGATAAGCCACGTTAACTCCACCGCTTTTGCATCAGCCATTGCTGTATCAAATAACTAGATTTTGACAGCTGGAGATAATGACGCAGACACCACATCTTTGAGACCCTGTAAACCTTTCTTACTCCTTCCTCCCAACTTCTCTTGTCCAACCATCATGTTGAGCTGGGCAAATCTCATGCCGAGCTGATCAGCCATGAATGCTCCAAGATGGTTGAGGCCAAGTAAGTTTCCATAGGCTCGGTGAACGAGGAGTTGAGTAGCATAAAACGCATTCAGGACGAGACCGTCGTCAGTTTTGACGAAACTTACATGTTGTAGGCACGGAAAAACAAGACGAGGATTGGGAACATGATCACGTTCTGGATCAAATATTGAAGCTTGGTACATAGTGTTGCGCATACCTCTTCGGTGGTTTTGAATTATCCACTCCAATTGGTTGCCATTGCAATTGCCACGCCCATAGAACATCATTCGCTCGAAATACAATCCGTGCCTATTAATTGACTTCCTCTTTGCTTTTATGCGCGGTAGGGCATCTCTGCAAATTTCATAAAATTTCTCTCTATCGTTGTCTGAAATTTGCCAATATGATTCAGGAAAAATTGTGAAGGCGGATATGGGTGTTTCGACAGAATTTGGTTCTTCTGTGAGTATTTTGTCGAGGTAATTTCGAATATAGGGGCATTCTTCTATTTTTCCGTGCCTATTAAATCCGGTAAGACTTATCATGAGAGGTTTTATCTCGGTAACTCGCGAATCAAACATATGAAGCAGGATGCGGCCCCAAGCATGAGACAAATTCGTGTCAGCGATGGTAAGGGGCGCAAGATCAATCTTCGTCATGTATTTCCTCCAAGAAGCGGTACTTGGCAAGGCCATTAAATTTGTGAGGAGCAATATTCAACTGAATGTCGCTGCAGTTGCCGTCAATTGTGACATATGTGGTTCCAGATTGAATAATATCATACCTTAAACCCCAAATTGTTTGGTTAACAAATTGAATATATTTGCTATCGTACTGAATTTTTTTGTCCGATAGTAGTATTTGTTGAACCTCCATTGTGATAGAATGGCAAAAAGACTTGCCATCTATAAATATCGAACTCGATGTCCCCAAATATTTTTTCATGTTTTTTCGGACAGAAATTCCCTCCTTAATCAACCTTGCCCGTTTTTTCAAAGGCAAAAAGCGCATTCCAAATGATAAATGAGTTAATAATGTTTCATACCCAACGCCATATTCTGAAGAGATATGGAGAACATCGATCGGGTTCAGATCGCTAGCATTCAATTTTCGCCGATTGATTGACCTGTTGAGACCAATTGTGGGCATCAGCAGATGGCCTGCGAACATATCGACAAGAGTCTCGTCGGCAGGTTTGGGGCTTCCGGCTCGTGATGAAGCCTGAAGCTCGTCAATACGCGACCCGTGATTAAATACATGATGGCCGAGTTCATGGGCACATGTGAAATGACGCCTGCTTAGAGGGCGCTCTGAAGAGAGAAATATGCGAGGGGGCGGACCAGCCTCGTATAGACCTTCCATGTTCACGTCGACGAACCGGACAATCATGTCCAGGTCGGCGCAGATTTCATAAGCGGACACCGGTTCAACGAGGTCATAGTTGAGGGAGAGACGCGTGGAGTTTGCTGCGCTAGCGGCTTTCCGGCCCAATTTCTGATAGTCAACCATAGGTGTTGCTAAGCCCATTACTCTTGCGTGCTTCCCTCGGATTTAATAGCTGAGAGGAGACGTAACATGCGCTCAAGGTCGCTGGGATTTAACTTGCTCAATTCCCTTGCCGCTAGGTCCAGCCTCGGATTATCAACACCTAGTTCTTGGAAAGCCTCGCCTAAGAGCCACGCCGCTTCGACGTCGTAGATTCGGGCAAATAAGGAGATTTCTTCGGCGGATACTTTTCGGTTTCCAGCTTCGATTTCTGAAACTGCCGGTCGGTGGATCTCCATTATTTTCGCCACATGGCCTTGCGAAAGTCCGGCCAGGGCTCTTGCTTCGCGTAGTCTTGCAGCGATGAGCATGCGTCGGTTCGCATTTACATTGCTCATCAAGCGGCATCTTTCTTCGACTTCTGGTCAGCTAGCAAGTCACAGATCAATTGAACGGTTTTATCGATTGTGAATTTTCCATTGTCGTCGCCAAAGAGGTTAACTTCAGCCGGGATGAAAATCCCGACTTTCTTGCCCACAATGCCTGTAGCGGCGATCGACAAAGGGCTGTCAAATTTTGGCAAATCTTTGAGCGGGACGGTGCCGTGAGACAAAGTGACGACATTGTCAGAAATGTTGGATTGGATGGTGGTCAAGGTCTGGCAAACGGCGTCGAAGACTTGGTCCGGGGACATCGCGTAGGCTCCATTACAGATGGTCAGAAAATCGTACATCCCAAGTCGCGCTAGGTCAACAAGAATGATGCCATTGCAAGCGCGGGCTCTAAAAGGTTGGTCTACGGTCGCCGTCAGTCGATGCGGAGTTGCCATTTCGGCGGATAGAATGGGCGTTCGAAATCTTTATGCGATTCTCGATAAATTTGTTTGATCCTGCTCCGTCCAGAATGTCCGGCCACTGTTGGATGGGCGACTCTCGCGTACTTGTCGACCTCACAAAATAGGTTCTGACAATCGATTTTGTGCAGGGGACGGCCCCATAGATTTCGAAACTCTGGGGCATATCTTTCGAATGCGGTGAATTGAACATCAGTCATATAACTGATGATCTCTGCTGGAGTGTAGTCGCCTGGATCCACAAAGCACTTCGCTATCCCATCAAGTGCTCCAGGACCGGCCTCCACGAAATCGTTCTCTGAGAAATTCACAAGAGGACTGTAATTTAGATCAATCGTGTACTGGTAACCGGTAAAAGGTCCGATACATGGAAATGTGCGCAAGAGATCAAAAACACCTTGCAGGCTTGGTTGTTGCGCAATTCTGTCCGGCAAGTGCCCTGACATCATTTGCGCGATTAGGCATAGGTGATTCTGATGCTTCCTTGCATGCCCAAAGCTGCTCTTGCCAGATGGCATGATGTATGCCGCCGAATAAATCTTGTGACCGTTATCCATCAAGCTGGACAGCAATTTGTCGTAACGGTCAAAGCTAAACCCCTCCCACGTTATTTTGCCGATGGCGGTCTCAAGGGCTTCCCATGTTTCAATTTTGTTGAATAATTTGAACAATATTATCCGAAAAAATAGATCTTCATTGGACCAATTGTCACCATAGATGACGCGACGTATGAGATATTGGCTTACCCGATCCGAGGCTCGGTATACATTGGTAAAGCGATGGCGCGCAATTATTGGATCTTGAGGTGCTTGGGCGGAATCACCTTCAAGTCGGGCAAAAAATATCGCTTGGCGACGGGCGGCAAATTCCCAAAAGGTCCCAAATACCTCGGAAGGCGTTGGCCTAGATTTCCGGGGGAAAAAGTCGGGGCAAGGCAAACTGATATGGTCTTGGTTTGCTGCCGCTTCTCCCTTGAAGCTGGTGTCCTGATTGAAATCCCAAGCCAGCTGCGTTGAAGCCGATAGACCTTCGTTTGTCATGATAGTCCTCGACGGGTTCATATTGCTTGGAGTTCATAGTTTCTCGATTCGACTAACCTATCGAAGATATTTTAGCCTGTCTCTGGCCCAGCTTGTACAAATAAGGCACCAACCACCCTCACCCCAACCGCACCCCCTGCCGCCTCAACTCCCGCTGCACATCCACCACATCCATCTCCGCCACCGCACGATCCTGCTTCACGGACAGCGCCGCGCCGACGCCGGCGGCCTGGCCGGTGACGGTGCAGCACATCATGTTGCGGGTGGCGGCGTGGCTGATGCGGTCGCCGCCGGTGGCGCGGCCGGCGACGAGCAGGTTGCTGACCTGCTTTGGCACGATGGTGCGCCAGGGCACCTGGAAGTAGCGGCCCGTGGTGGGCAGGATCAGCAGGCCGTAGCCGTCGATGAATTCGGGGAAGATGCCGACGGAATCCTCGAACCGGCCCTGATCGCGCACATCCATCTCGGTCATGTTGTAGCGGGCGTCGATCTTGCGGGTGTCGCGCACGCCCAGGGTCATGCCGAAATTGCGCAGCTTTGCGGTGTCGCAGCCGGGGTGGTGGCGGCGCATCGCCTCCACGGCCAGCATGGCCTGCCGCCGCCCCTCGATCTCGAACCGGGTCAGGTCGTCGGGGTCGGTCCCGTCGCAGCCGTCCAGGTGGACCAGGTTCAGATAGGTCAGGTCTCCGGTGTCATAGATGGCCCCCCAGGTGCCTGCGATGGTCGAGAGGTTCTGGGGGATAAGCCCTTCCTGAATGGCAAGCTGGAACGGCTTCTTGAGAAAGGGGGAGAACATCCTGTCCTCCTTCCCCGTGGTCTCGACGGTCCATTCGCCACTGTCCCAGTCGCGGTAGGTGAGGGGGTTGGCGCGGATCTCCTCCAGGAACTTCGCCCGGTCCACACCGGACATGGAGAACATGACGGAGGCTGCCATCAGATCCTCCCGCGCCGCCTTGCGCGTCGGGGCACCGGCGCGATGGGCCACGTCGGCGTCTCCCGTCGCGTCGATGACCCGTTTGGCCAGGATGGCTTCGCGCCCGGCCTTGCTCTCCGTCAGAATGCCCCGGATTGTTGCGCCTTCCATGATGGGGGCGACGAACTGGCGATGCAGCATCGGGGTGATCCCGGCTTCCTCCACCAGCCGGTCGGCGACGACCTTGAACCCTTCGGCATCCAGCGCGTGACTGTCGGACTGGGGTTCCGGCGTGGCGGCCCCCATCTCGATGGCACGGGCCTCGAATTCGCGCCCGACCCCCTCCGTATCGACGGTCTTCTCGTGGCGGTACCAGGCAAAGCCCTCGACACCGACCGCCGTGATGTTGCCCCCGAAGCAGCCAAAGCGTTCGACCAGTGTCACCGCAACGCCTGCACGTGCCGCCCCCAGCGCGGCGGCGAGTCCGCCGGGGCCCGAGCCGACGACCAGAACATCGGTCTCATGGATGACGTCGATCTGGCGGGCGGGTTCGGTGATCTGTTTCACTGGCAGGGTCCGGCGCTCAGATGGGAGTGATGGCGCGCTTCTTCGGTGGTCCGCCCTCATGCGGGCGCAGGGGGGCATGGCGCAGCGCGTCGGCCAGCACGGCGCGGGTGTCGCGCGGATCGATGACGTCATCGATACCGAAATGCTCCGCCGCACGCAGCGGTGTCAGGTTGCGGCGGATATCGGCCTCCAGCTCCGCCTTGCGGGCCGCGGGGTCCGGGGCGTTCTGCCAGTCGCGGGCATAGGCCACGTTCAGCGCTGTCTCGATCGACATGGCGCAGAGTTCCGATGTCGGCCAGGCCCAGGTGCCGTCCGCCTTGAAGCCGCGCCCGCCGTTCATGGCGTAGTACCCGGCCCCATAGCCCTTGCGCACCATCACCGAATAGCGCGGCACCGTCGCGACACCCAGTTCGTAGAGCATCCTGGCCGAGCGCAGGCCCAGCGTGGTCTTCTCCGCGCCCGAGCCGACGAAGATGCCCGGCATGTCGATGAAGTAGAACAGCGGCAGGCCGAAGGCGTCTGCGATGGCAATGTGGCGTGCGGCCTTCTCGGCGGCCTTGGCGTCCAGCATCCCGGCGAGGAACATCGGATTGTTGCCGATGATGGCAACCGGTCGCCCCTCCAGCCGCGCAAAGGCGGTGACCATGTTGCGGGCGTGGGTCGGCTTGGTCTCGAAGGTGCTGCCCTGGTCAAAGATCAGTTCCACGGCCTTGCGCATGTCGTAGGCGCGGCGAGGATTGTCCGGCACCAGGTCAGCCAGCGCCTCCGCCCGGCGGTCCACGGGATCGTCGCAGGACAGCACGGGCGGCGCTTCCCCTGCGTTGCGGGGCAGGAAGTCGAGGTAGCGCCGGATCGCCGCGAAACACTCTTCCTCCGTATCCGGTGCCATGTCGGCGACACCCTGGGCATCCGCCTGCATCGACGCGCCGCCCAGTGTCTCGTTATCGATTTCCTCTCCTGTCGCAGCCCGCACGAGTGCCGGGCCGCCGATGCCCATCTGGGCGTGGCCACGCCGCATGATGCGGAAATCGGCGAAGGCCGCCATGTTGGTCGGTCCCGCATAGCCCGGACCCAGGATCGCCGCGGCAATGGGCACCCAGCCGGACAGGCGCGACATGTGCCAGAAGATCGGACCGGCGGAGGAGAAATGTCGGGAATCGAGGCCGTCCTGGATGCGGTGACCCGCGCCCTCCTGCAGCCAGATGACCGGCAGGCCGTATTTCTCCGCCCGTGTCAGCAGATGCTCCACCTTGGCGCCGCCGACCACACCGACGGAGCCGCCCAGCACGGTGAAATCATCGGAGATGATGCAGACCGGGCGACCGTCCACCGTGCCTGTGCCGGTGACGACACCATCGGCAGGGGCGTCGAGGGTGCTGGTCAGTTCGGTGTCGCGCATCGGCTCCACCAGTTGTCCCAGCTCCCGGAAGCTGCCGGGGTCCAGCATGGCGGTGATGCGTTCCCGCGCCGTCAGCTTGCCGCGCGCGTGCTGCTTCGCGACCGCGGCTTCCCGCCCGGCGTCCGATACCGCATGCCGTTTCGCGGCGACCCGTTCCAGATGTTCCTCAGTGATGCCCACGTCGTTCTTCCTCCCCAGGAATGGAAACCTCTACCGGACGATGGGACCCGGGGGACGACCCCGGTCCGTGATGAACGATAGCGCAAGTGCGGTGCCGGGCAGAACCGCGAAGCCGATCACCAGCGGCAGCACGCTCTCCCCCAGCAGGCTGCCGATGGTGATGCCCAGCGGCACCGCGATCATGGTGGAGGTGAAACCGACGAAGGCCGCACCGACACCGGCCATGTGGCCCATGTTCTCCAGCGAGAGCGCATTCATGTTGCCGAAGCAGATTCCGGTGCCGAAGAACACGATCATCAGCCAGATCATGAAGCCCAGCAGGTTCGGCGGCGCGGACGCGAAGATCACGGCTGCGATCACGGAAGCGACAACGGTCACGGCCAGACCCGCACGGGTGATCCGGCGCATGCCGTACCGCATGACCAGTTGCGAATTGACGATGGATGCCGCGCCGATGGACACCGCGCCCACGCCGAACCAGACGGCAAACATCTCACCGGTGCCGAAAATGTCCTGAAACACATGCTGCGACGAGCCGAGATAGCCGATGAAGGGACCGAAGATGCAGCCGGTGGCGAGGGTGTAGCCGAGTGTGATGCGGTCCCGCAGGCAGAATCCGAAACCGGAAATGATGTGTTTCACGGAAAACTTGCGCCGCAACCCCTTCGGCAGGGTCTCGGGCTGGCGCAGGCCGAACCAGAGGGTCGCGACAGAGGCGAGCACGATGAAGAAGGCGAAGATCGCCCGCCACTCGGCCACGAACAGGATGCCCTGGCCGATCATCGGCGCCAGCACCGGCACCAGGATGAAGACCGACATGATGAAGGACATGACCTTCGCCATCGCCCGCCCCTCGAACTGGTCGCGGACCAGTGCCATCGGCACGATCCGGGCACTTGCCGCGCCCAGGCCCTGCAGTGTGCGCCCGACCAGCATGGTCTCGAAATCCGGCGCGAACAGCGACAGCAGGCAACCGGTCAGGAAGACCATGATGCCGATGTAGATCGTGGGCTTCCGGCCGATGCTGTCGGACAGGGGTCCATAGAGCAGCTGACCGGTCGCGAGCCCGGCGAACAGCAGCGAGACCACAAGCTGGGTATCCTGCACGTCGGTCACGTTCAGGTCCGCGCCCATGGTGGCCAGCGCGGGCAGCATGGTGTCGATGGACAGGGCCATCAGCGAGGTCATCAGGGCGATCATGATGACGAATTCGACCCGTCCTGGGCCGGAATCAGAGCGCGACACGTATGTATCCTTTGGGGGGAGGAATCTGGACTTCCTGTCTGAAGCGGTGGCGACTTATCCGGCAACCCGCGCGGCAATGGAAATAATGCGGTTCATCTCTCTCAGCACCGGCTTCTCGATCAGCTTGCCATCGACGACGACCAGTCCGGTGTCCGCTTCCGCAAAGGCCGCGACGATACGGTGCGCGCGTGCCACCTGTGCGGCGTCCGGTGTGAAGATGTCGTTCAGCACGGAAATCTGCTTGGGATGGATCGAGCCCTTGCCGCTGAAACCCAGGTCGCGGGCCCGACGCGCTTCCTCTGCCATGCCGTCCATGTCGTCCAGGTCGAGCCATGGCACGTCGATGGCATCGATCCCGGCGCTGGCGGCGGCATGAACGACGCGGGACCGGGCATACAGCAACGGTTCCCATGCATTCACGCAGCGCAGTTCCGCCGCCATGTCGACACCACCGAAGAACAGTGCATCGATGCGCGGGCTGGCGTGGGCCAGTTCCACGGCACGTTCCAGCGCCTGGTTGGTCTCG
>Ga0209475_10000734_pt1 | contig 53811 bp, 38 predicted proteins | sample tdDd471_FD_187128 | JGI IMG/M metagenome (GOLD analysis project Ga0209475, IMG submission 187128) | Marine sediment microbial communities from the Atlantic coast under amendment with organic carbon and nitrate - tdDd47.1 (SPAdes)... | ecosystem: Environmental > Aquatic > Marine > Coastal >... | reverse complement strand
TTAATCGCTTTCATGGTGTTTTTTAAATTAGTTTGTGGTAAAACCAATTTGATCATAATTCGCCATGAAAGTCGATCTAATTACCATTTCCCGCTCTTCTGTTAAAAAATTCGTGGGGATAACTCAGATATAAAACAGTAGGTTACAAGGGATGTCTTTTCGGAAAAAACACGCTAACGCGTTGTTATAAAAGAACACTGCGCCTAACTACGAACCAGGCGGTTAGGGGTTCGACTCCCTTCGAGCGTGCCATTTTTCTTTTCAAATATAATACAATCCACTTTGCTTTATTCCTGTTTTTTTATTAATCTGGTGTTGATTGTTTAGTTATATACATTTAAATCAAAGTTAAGGGATTTTCTACATGTTCAATCTGGTACCCTTTGCCCATAAGGTTGCTCGTGTTCATTCGGATTATAAACAGATCCATTCTAAAATTGTTACTAATTCGCTAGCTGGTGTTATTAAACGGTTGTTTATAAGAACCGATTATTGCCATTGTGTCAAACAATTGGAGATTCTTCATCAACAGTTGCAGCAAAGTTATGATGAGATTTCTCCTGATAGGGGATTAGAGGTAGAGGTAGGGATTTCACAAATCGCTTTGCCGGATTTAATGGCTTATATTAAAGCTCTGCTTGTAACTGTTGAATTACTGCAAAGGTTGTGTTTATTTCATTGCAATAAAAAAGAGACAGGAAAAGATTGTGGCTCTGACAAGTACCGTCAGATGGTCATTGATTACGATAATAGTATCCAGGAATATCAACGAATAGGGTTACGATTGAATAATATTTTTGTTAAATATTAATGAGTTTTACCTGTTTGCTTCCTGGCCTTGAGGTGTAATTCAATACTGAATACCTACTACGATATCTTTAATTGTTCAATCAGTAAGCGTTGACGTTCATCGAACATTTTTTTTGAAATTTGCCACACGGCAAAAATAATTCCAAATCCCGTTCCCGCTGAGATCATATAAAAAATCAATATTTGATATTTAACCGCTTCGGCTGGTGCTGTTCCGGATAGTATTTGTCCGGTCATTAAACCCGGCAAACTAACAATACCGGCAATCGCCATGGAGTTGATAATAGGGATCATTCCGGTACGGATGGCATCATTACGAATCTCATGGATAACTTCCTGACTTTCTTCACCTAGCATTAGACGTTGCTCAATGATATAGCGCTGTTGATAAATGAGGTGATTTAATTTGTCCATACCCAAGGAAATGCCATTCATGGTATTTCCCAATAGCATGCCTAATAATGGAATGGCATATTGCGGATGATACCATGGGTCAGGGATGATAATGAATTGTAGAGCAATCCAGGTCAGGGTAAAAGAGGAGATAAATAATGCCAGAACACCGATTTTAAAGCCCAAATTCTTTTTCAGGCGATATTTTTGTCTAAGGTTAATTTCCCATCCGGCCACTACCAACATAATGATGGATATCAGTCCGATAAACCAGATATTTTGTGAATCGAACACAAAGTTCAGTATGTATCCCAGTAATAAAAGCTGCAGTAAATTTCTTACTGCAGCGACAAATAACTGTTGTGTATTGCCGAGGTTCAGGCGATAAGTAAATACGCCTAATAAAATAATCATGGAAAAGGCCAGTAATAGATCAAAACTGGTTAAAGTAATCACTCCCATGTGGACTCCTCGACAAAGTCTTTGCTTAGCATAAGCATTCGCTTACTGACTATTTTAATCTGTTCTTGATCATGACTAACCCAGAGTGCCGCGTGTTTTTGATCACTAACAAATTCTTTAATCATATTTTCAACCACCTGGGTATTCTGTTTATCCAGGTTTGCAGTCGGTTCATCCAAGAGTAAAACTTGGGGTTGATATTGTAATGCCCGTAGGATTGATAAGCGTTGTTTTTCTCCACTGGAAAGATGGTGGATACTACGCTGTAAAATTTCCTGGTTAAATCCTAAGGCACCAAAATCAACTTGCTCAGGTTGGATAAAGTGTTCACTAACGGTTTCATACCACCATTGACTTTCTGCCGGAACCAACATAATTTGGCGACGCCATTGTGGAGCTGGGATTTCACGACAAGGAGTATTATCCAGGTAAATTTCTCCTTGGTGGGGTAATATATCAGCTATGGCTTTTAGGAACATGGATTTACCCAAGCCGGAAGCACCACTAATAGCCAGACATTCACCAGCATTTAAACAAAAGGAAAGTTTTGCGTGTAAATTGGTTACGATATCAACAATAGATAGTTGTTCGACCTTTAGAGTATCCATAACATCCTATATAATTAAATTGTTAATATTGATTTGATAGCGGATTATATCGTTAATCGTTTATGAATACCTCTCATTTGTACCCATTTTTATTGGACCCACAGGATGTTGTTTTTCCTCGGGCAAACCTGGCCTTAAACGAGCCCAATGGTTTATTAGCAATTGGTGGAAATTTGAGTGCCGAAACCCTTTATCAGGCTTATCAGCAAGGAATTTTTCCATGGTACAATAAAGGTGAACCGATTCTGTGGTGGAGCCCTGATCCTCGTTCTGTTTTGATTCCGGAACAATTGAAAGTTTCCAAAAGCCTACGTAAGTTGATTAGAAAGAATATCTTTACAATTACTTATGACCAGGCTTTTCAGCAGGTTATAAGGGCATGCTCAAGTGTACCGCGTGAGGATCAAGGTGGAACCTGGATTACTGATGAAATGCTACAAGCATATGGTAATCTTCATCAGCGAGGAATCGCTCACTCAATTGAGTGTTGGCAAGGGGATAAATTAGTTGGTGGATTGTATGGTGTGGCTATCGGTCAGGTTTTTTTTGGTGAGTCTATGTTCTCTAAGGTCAGCAATGCTTCAAAAGTAGCTTTGGTCTATTTAGTGGAACAGTTACTCAATTGGGGCTACGCTTTAATTGATTGCCAGATCGAGTCTGCTCATTTAAATAGTCTCGGAGCCGTATGCATTAAGCGGAACGAATTTTTAACCCATTTAAACCGATATTGTACTGCTGAGGTCAAATCAAAGGCTTGGCTAAATAAAGACAATGAATAGTAATTCGCAGGAAATCAATTTATACCGTTCGGAATTACATACTTGTAATTATCTGGAAGATAAGCAAGCCAGTAGTTTATTTATTGATCCTAATTTAGACCTGGATATTGAAACCTATAGTTTTTTGGTAGAAAACGGTTTTCGACGTAGCGGAGCTCATGTATATAAGCCGTTCTGTCATAAATGTTCCAATTGTATTGCCATTCGTTTGGATGTACAGAAGTTTCAACCCAAACGTAGTCAAAAGCGTTGTCAAAAAAATAATCGATATCTTAAAGTGACATCACATCGTGCAGAATTTAATCAGGAACATTATCAATTATATGAAAAATATCTGTATGGTCGACATCCCGGTGGTGGCATGGATGATACCAGTGTGGAAAAATATTTGGAGTTTTTAACTTCCAATTGGAGCATTACGGAATTTTTCGAATTTCGAGATCAGGATAAATTGCTCGCCGTAGCTGTGACTGATGTATTGATGGATGGTCTTTCTGCAGTTTATACCTTTTTTGAGCCGGATCCGGAATATCGAAAACTCAGTTTAGGCGTGAATGCCATCTTGTGGCAAATACAGGAGACTAAACGGCGAGGCTTAAAGTGGCTTTATTTAGGCTATTGGATTCCACAAAATCGTAAAATGAGTTATAAAAATCAGTATCAACCGGCTGAGTATTTTTGGGATGGACGCTGGCACCTCAATCCTCCGCTATTTTAATTGGAAAATTCTTTTACTTGATTGATGACAGGATTGCTATAAAATTGGGATGCTTGGAGCAAGTTTAATATTTAACTTTTAACTGAAGAAGGTAAGCCATTGGCAAAACTACAACTTATATTTGATGGTGAAGTGATTAATGAGTATGACATTAGTGATGACGAAATCAATATTGGTCGTCATCCCGCTAATGACATAGTCATTGAAAACATGGGGATATCCGGACAACATGCGAAAATAGAGAAGTCCGATGATGGTGAATTTTATCTCGTTGATAAGGGTAGTACTAATGGTACCAAATTAAACGGAAAAAAAATCACCAAACAGCAGATACTTAAACATGGTGACAATATTGGTCTGTTTAAACATACATTACGTTTTACTATCCTATCTTCGCCGCAAGCACAAAATAGCTCGGCTGATTTAGACAACAAGGCAGCACCCGAACAAGAGCATGATGCGACCGTAATGTTAAGTGCTGACCGACTTGATAATCTTATGTCTGAGTATCGCAGTGATGGAGAAGGTGACGATAATCAGGAGATTAAGCCACACCTGGAGATACGAAGTCCGGATGGCATTCGTAACCTGCAGTTGCACGATAAGTCTATCTTGATTGGAAAACGGGATGGTTGCCAAATTAATACCGGAGGTTGGTTATTCACTCCGGCAATATCGGCGGTAATTAAAAAAGATATTGGTGGCAGTTATAGCATTCGTCCTGAGACAAAAATTAAAATCAATAACAAGAAAACCGACAAGATTCAGTTATTAAAACATAATGATCATATCTATATCAGAAGAACTTTGATCATTTTTAAATTGCACCAATAAATATCCTCGTCCTAAATGACGAGGATATTTATCATTAGGTTTAGTCTTCTTCTATAATGGCAAAAAATCGTTTTTCCAAAGAATCATGTTCCGGAAAGCGAGGTTGCATGAGCCATAAGGTTTGTAGACGGTTTATATCATCGTCTCGGAAGTCTTCTTTATCGTTAATTGCTGAGTTTAACCTTTGTACTTGTAACTCCATGCGTGATTGGGAATTTTCTTCAGGTGATTGATTTCCGGTAATTAATTCTAAACGCAAACATAAAGATTCCTTTACATTATGGCTTTCTTCCATCAGGCGCTCTTTTAATTCAATATCATTAATTATCTGCAGTGCTTGTTGAAAGCGACCCTGAATATCGTATTCTTGTTGCGAATCGCTTAATTTCTCCAGCTCATCCCAACGTTGCTGAAAACTTTCTAGCTCATTAACTTCCGTTGAATTGTCCTCTAATTCTGCACATAGTAGTGCTTTTTGTTTCAACAATTGCAGTTGTTGCTGCTCTTTCAGTACTTCGAGTTGTTGGCGTTTTTTCTCGAAATTTTTTACAGCAGCATAAAAACGCTTATTTACTTCACTGCTTATCTGCTTGGCTTTAGGTTTTAACTCAAGCCAAAGTTTATATATATCCTCGTATGCGTTGTTAAAATCATGAATCGGAAGCTGTTGCTGGTTGAGTGCTTCAAGATTTTCGCATAAACCTGTTTTTTCCAGTAAAATAAGTTCGTTTTCTTTCTGTTTTTGATTATTTTGTTGGTCGCGTTTGGCGAAAATAATATCACAGCCTTTGCGGAATTTACGCCATAATTTTTTGCGTTGAAAATGTTGTACCGGACCGATTTGTTTCCAGTCGTTTTGCAATGCTTTGGCCTGGCTAATAGCAGAATTTAAATCTTCATCAAGAATTTCTTGTAAAGCATAAACCTTATCAATCAGTTGAATGTACAAAACCTGATTTTGATTCCAGGTTTTTTTCAATTCCACTTCAATCATCCCGGTATATTTATCAAACTCTTTGGCAATGGGTTTATAAGCTTTGCGATCAACCTGTTTAATGCTCGCCCATTCTTTTTTTGCTTGGTTCAAGATGCTTTGTACTTGTTTCCAGTCGAGTTCTTGAGCAGTTCCAGCTTCTTTTGCTAACGGCCAGTTCATATATTCGACATAAGACTTAAGTTGGTCAACAATCTTTTGTTTTTGTTCTAAGTTATTTTGCCGAAGTTCAGCTTGTTGATCAAAGTAGGGCTGAAACTTTTCAAACGTTTGATTGCAAGCGTTATTAAAACGATTCCATAGCTCATCGGGTGAACGACCGCTTAATTTTTTCCATTGACTGCGTAAGAGTTTTATTTGATCGGAATATTCATTATAGAGATGTTTGATATCGGAATTAGAATTTTCGATAGAGGAATAAATCTCTTCTGCCTTAAGACATAAATTTTCACGCTCGCGATTATTAGCCCAGTTTTTCCATGACGTTAATTGATTGAGTTGGTTTCCGGGATCTTTGATTTTGTCTAAAAAGTGTCGTTTTTCGGTATTGGATAAGGCTTGGTTTTTTTCCACTTTTTGTATATATATGGACTTTAGACGCATTGCTTCGTCGGTTAAGCCAGATTCGAGTTTTTCGGCAATCGTACTTAGTTGTTGTTGTAAAAACTGGTTAATTTCCTCTTGGGCTTGCTTTTGTGTCGTTAGCTTATTTTTTAACAGCTCAGATACCGTGTGGTATCGGGTTGATAACTCTTTAAGTTCTTTCGCGTGAGGCTCAAAGGAATGTAGTTCTTTTTCAAATTTACTAAATAATGTATTAACCAGTTTTTCACCAAGGTGATGCTTATCCTTGGATAATCCCTCCAGCTGCTTGAGGTAACCTTCTGCCTTTTCGCTACCGAAAGCTTGCTCTTCATGATCTTCCGATTGTTCTATCAGCTTTAAAATATCTTGATAGCGGGCATTTAACTGGTTTTGATTACTCTTATCAATATCACCAATCTGTTCCTGCCAACTTTGTTTATAGAGTTCGATTATTTTTTGTTTTTCTTCTACCTGCGCAAGATTGTTGAGTTCTCTTTCTTTTAATAAGTCATTGGCTTCGGCAGTTAGGTTGGCAATAATATTATTAAGATTCTCGATGACCGCTTGTTGTTTTTGTTGTTCCGCCTCAAGTTGGGCTATTTTTTCTTGAATGGTAAGGCTAATATCTTGGTAACGTTTAACGAGTTCTTCATTGGCATAATTTTTAATTTCTTGCCAACGAGCAACTAAATTGTTAAAAGTAGGTCGTTCAATCAATAGACGATTACGTTTATATAGTTTTTCAAGTTTGTCTACTGTGTCTACAACTTCCTGGCTCAATAATTTCGGACGTTGCTCATCCTCAATGATGGTGGTCAGTTTGTCTTTAATGACCTTAAATACCCGTTTGTCTTTATTACGGGAAATTTTGCCGACGCGTTCCAAAGTGGATTTTTTACCAATTTGCTGCGCCGCTAAAAAGCGAATATCAGCGTTTTTGTCATTAAGAGCGATATCACCGAGCAAAGCGTCTCGGACTATTTTTTTAACTGCAATTTTTCTTAGTTCGGTCTCTTTGGCATGTAATGCTAAATATTCTAAACTGCGGCTATTGCGACATCCCTTGATGATTTTTTCACGCGTTTCCAAGGCGGGGATAGGGAACTTTTCACCGGCCAGCATTTGATTGTATTGATGATAAGCGGCATTGATTACCTCTTCACTAACCTTACTCATGATGATGGTTTGCAGTACATCAAGGTCGGAAAGACGGTTTATTGCACATACCCGCACCTTATCTTCACTATCGTTTTGGGCAATAGTGGCTAGTTCTGGACTACCGGGCTCTAGAAGTTCCTGGATACCTTTGATGCGGGTTTGCGGATTTTTAGCCTGCCATTGAGGCTTGATAAAGGGGTTTAATAAAGGATCAATAATTTTTTTAAAAATCATATTCGTTTTCCTAAGAAATATGCTGGCCTCAACCACAAAGTGGTTAGGCAGGGGGAGTTATCTCCCCCTTGGATTATTACGGTTTTATAAATACTTATAGTTTATATGGAAATTAAGCGTTTTGTAATGATTTTATTTTTTGTAATTGCTCTTCCAGCCCTTGAATCGTGGTCAATGTTTCGGCTAATTTGCCTTTTTGGTCGTTTACTAACGCTTCAGGCGCTCGGCTGATAAAGTTTTCATTGCTCAATTTCTGTTCAAGACTTTGTGCATATTTTTGTTTTTGTTGCAGCTCTTTTTCAAGGCGCTTTAGTTCTTCTTCAATATCGATTAAACCGGCCATTGGAATTAAAATTTTCATTTGTCCTACTAAAGAGGTAGCCGACTCAGGGGCTGTATCATCAGCATCCAAGGTAGCTATGCTTTGTAAACGAGCTAGGGTAAGCAGAGCTTGCTTATTGGCTTGTAAATATTCGCTATCGGTGTCGCTGCAATCTTGTAATAGGACTTCCAGTTTTTTGGATGGCTTAATATCCATGCCGCTACGAATTTTTCGGATGCCTAACACAAAACTTTGCAACCATTCCATTTCGGTCAACGCATCGTGGTCAATCAGCTGATCGTCTGCAACTGGGTAGCTTTGTTCCATAATCGTATCGTCTTGCGTACCGGCCAAGGGAGCCACTCGTTGCCAAATCTCCTCGGTAATAAACGGAATAATGGGGTGGGCCAGGCGTAATAGTGTTTCCAATACTTGAACCAGCGTACGTCGAGTACCACGACGTGCTGAGTCAGTACAGTCATTACCTTCTTTTAAAACCGGTTTACTTAATTCTACATACCAATCACAATATTGGTTCCAGGTAAAATCATAAATGGCTTGAGCGGCAATATCGAGGCGATAACCGTTAATAGCTTGGGTAACAACCTTTTCTGTTTCTTGTAGTTGGGAAATGATCCAGCGATCGGCCAAGCTCAATTCTATTGCAGCATTTTTATCCAGGCCACAATCGAATCCTTCGGTGTTCATTAATACATAACGAGAAGCATTCCAAAGTTTGTTACAGAAATTACGATAGCCTTCGATACGGCCCATATCAAATTTAATATCTCGACCTGTAGTGGCTTGAATAGCAAAAGTAAAACGCAATGCATCGGTGCCGAAAGAGGGGATACCATCTTTAAATTCTTTACGAGTATGTTTTTCGATCTTCTTTGCCAATTGCGGTTGCATCATCCCTTGTGAGCGTTTGGCAACCAAAGATTCGAGATCTATGCCATCAATCAGATCGATAGGATCAAGAACATTACCCTTTGATTTTGACATTTTTTGACCGTGGGAATCTCTCACCAACCCGTGTACGTATACTTCATGGAAAGGTACTTTTCCGGTAAATTTAATTCCCATCATAATCATCCGGGCTACCCAGAAAAAGATAATATCAAATCCGGTCACCAGTACGTTGGTGGAGTAAAAATCTTCCAGTTCCGGTGTTTTCTCCGGCCAGCCTAAAGTGGAAAATGGCCATAGGGCAGATGAAAACCAGGTATCCAAGACATCCTCATCCTGACTCAGGTTAAGATCATCTGCTAGTTTGTATTTGCTTCGTGCTTCTGCTTCATCACGCGCCACGTATACATTACCCTGGTCGTCATACCATGCTGGAATACGATGTCCCCACCAAATTTGACGTGAAATACACCAATCTTCGATATTGCGCATCCATTCAAAATAAGTGTTTTTCCAATTGTCGGGAACAAATTTAATTTCGCCGTCTTCTACAGCCTTTATGGCAGGTTCGGCTAATGGGCCTACCTTGACGTACCATTGATCAGTTAAATAAGGTTCTATAACTGCTCCGGAGCGATCACCTCTGGGAACCATCAATTTGTGATCGACAATTTTTTCTAAAATGTCCAATTGCTCTAGATCTTCAACAATGGCTTTACGAGCAACGTATCGATCCATACCGCGATATTTTTCCGGCACGTTGTCGTTCATTTCGGCATTAATGGTGAAGATATTAATAATGTCTAAATTGTGACGTTTACCGACGGCATAGTCGTTAAAATCGTGTGCTGGAGTAATTTTTAAACAACCGGTGCCAAATTCTAATTCCACATAATCATCGGCAATAACCGGAATTTCCCTATCTGTTAAAGGAAGTTTAACCATTTTACCGATATAATCTTTATAACGTTCATCTTCCGGATGGACGGCAACGGCAGTATCACCCAGCATGGTTTCCGGACGCGTAGTGGCAACCACTAATTGGCCACTACCGTCAGCTAACGGATAACGTAAATGCCACATATGTCCTGCTTCTTCTTCGGACAAAACTTCCAGATCAGAAACAGCAGTGTGTAAAACAGGATCCCAGTTGACCAAGCGTTTTCCACGATAGATAAGATCTTCTTCATATAAACGAACAAAGACTTCTCTTACTGCATCGGATAAACCATCGTCCATGGTAAATCGTTCACGAGACCAATCCAGTGAGGCTCCCATACGACGCAGTTGTCTAGTAATTGTATTACCCGAATGTTTTTTCCATTCCCAAACTTTTTCGGTAAATTTATCTCTACCAAGATCATGACGAGTTTTCCCTTCGGAATTAAGTAGACGTTCCACCACCATTTGGGTGGCGATACCGGCATGATCGGTACCTGCTTGCCATAAAGTCTTATCACCGTTCATGCGATGATAACGGATTAAGGAATCCATAATCGTATCTTGAAAAGCATGACCCATATGTAAACTACCAGTAACATTGGGCGGAGGAATCATAATACAGTAGTTTCCTTTCCCTGGGGTGGATTGCTGTGGGCTAAAATAGCCATTGTTTTCCCAGGTTTCATACCAGCGTTGTTCAATTGCATGCGGGTTATATGTCTTTTCCATAATCCAGTGTTTTTCTATACGAGTTAAAATGTTTGGGCCAGAGAGTGCGAACAATCTGATCGTTTTGGCCAAAAAGACCATCTGAAAATAAATCGGATATTATAATAGAATTTAAGAGTGAGAGTTAGCAGTATTTGAAATAAGCAGATAAAAAATGATTGCTTGTTCAAAACAATTCAGCATTAGTTTAAAGGGAATTATTTTTTAATCTGTTTAAACAAATTATCAAGTTGATTTTGCAGTTCTTTTTGCAGTTGTTTTTCAGTTTCTTGAAGTCTTTTACGAATTTTTTTATTCATATTTGTTTCGAATTGTTTACGCAAAAGTTCCAGTTTTTCAGAATCAATGGTTTCTGTCGGGATGGATGCTAATTCATTAACATCGTTTAAATCGACCACTTGATCTAGAAGAGGTATATTATCGTTTAGACTGGTGCCGACGATAGGAAACAATGGTTGTTTGTTTTCGTCCGGCATATTTTATTGAATATCGTGATTCTTTAATGGATAACCGCGTTCTTTATAAAAACGGTAGCGTTGCCGCGCTAATTCTTTATCCGAATTGTCATTACTGACCATTTCCGCGACTCGATGAAAACGACTAAAAAATTGTGGTACCTGAGCATCAAGATTAATCAATAATTGATCATATCCATTAATGATATCCTCACCGCTACCAATCACAACAGGATAATGATAAGCCTCTATATCCTTATTCTTTTGCAAATCGCTTTGTAGCAAATTTTTATGTGCTAGAAAACTTTCAGGCTTATATTTCCATAATAACTCATCAAGGCGGTTAGCCTGTTCACTGGAAGTACACTGAATATATACCGAGTGTTGCTGGGCTACCGCTTTTTCGATTAGCTGACAAGTAAGTATTTCGATATTACGCTGAGAGTTTTCATTTAAAATATAAAAATCAACTTGAGTCATCGTTTTTAGTTAGTTTCAGCACGTTGGATTAGGTATTGGCACAATAATGATACGGGACGACCAGTTGCACCTTTGTTGTTTCCGCTGGTCCAAGCTGTTCCTGCAATATCTAAATGTGCCCAATGATATTTTGGGGTAAATTTAGATAAAAAGCATGCTGCTGTAATTGAGCCGCCTTCACGACCACCAACATTGGCCATATCTGCAAAATTACTCTTAAGTTGATCCTGATATTCTTCCCACAGCGGCATTTCCCAAACTCTGTCACCACTTTGTTTACCCGCGTTGGATAACTCGTGTGCTAACGGACTATGATTGCTAAACATTCCGGTAGCGTGTTTACCCAAGGCGACGACACAGGCTCCGGTTAAAGTAGCTACGTCTATGACTACCTCGGGCTCAAATTTTGCGCAATAGGTTAAGGCGTCACACAAGATCAAACGTCCTTCGGCATCGGTATTTAATATCTCGATGGTCTGGCCAGACATACTGGTGACAATATCGCCCGGTTTGCTGGCCATTCCGTCCGGTAGATTTTCAGTGGCGGGAATGACGCCTATAACATTGATAGGTAATTCCATTTCTGCTGCAGCATTAATGGTTCCCATCACTGCAGCCGCACCACCCATATCGTATTTCATTTCATCCATGGCAGCGCCGGGCTTTAACGATATACCACCGGAATCAAAGGTAACTCCTTTTCCCACTATAACAACGGGTTGTGTATCGGATTCACTACCGGTGTAATTCATAACAATTAACTTGGCATTTTGTCGACTGCCACGGGTAACGGAAAGTAGTGCGCCCATGCCTAACTTTTCCATCTCGTTCTCTTCTATGATTTCAATGTCAAGATTTTTATATACCCGGCCCAGATTAGTGGCTCGTTCAGCTAGATAAGTAGGAGTACATATATTTCCCGGCATATTTCCTAAATCTTTAGCCAAACGAATACCATCAGAGATTGCTAATCCTTCGCGAACAGCAACATCGCCTACGGTCAAATCCCGACGGTTGGGTACGGTTAATACAATTTTCCGTAACGGACGGCGGGTGGTATCTTTTTGACTCTTTAATTGGTCAAAACGGTATAAGACGTTTTGTGTTGCTTCGATACTATGGCGAATTCGTTGATTAATATTACAGTTTTTAATCGGCAATTCAGTTAGGTAAAAAACCGCTTCCATTGAGCCGGTTTCATTTAACGTTTTGACTGCTTCCGAGATAATTCGACGATATTGGGTAAAACTTAATTCTCTTTCTTTACCGCATCCAACCAATAAAATCCTATCACAGAGGGTGTTTTTAATATTATGTAATAATAAGGTTTGACCAGTTTTGCCTTCCAAATCACCACGACGAATTAAACTTGAAATAAAACCATCACTTAAATCATCTAACCTTTGGGCCGACGGACTGAGTCGTCTTGGTTCAAATACTCCTACCACCACACAGGCTGTGCGTTGTTTTTCGGGACTACCACTTTTTACACTAAATTCCATGTCGGCTCCAAGGTTTAAGATGTAAATTTATTTTACTCAATTGTAGCTATTAAAAACTCAAAATTCATCTATTTAAGGATTAAAATCTTTATTATCGCATATTGGTAAGCCAATGAAATCTAAAAGGAGTCTTTTTAGATTTAAATGTTTTTGCGATTTTGATCGTTAAATAGGGGCAAACGGCAATAATACAATGATATATGAATTTTCAAAAAGGTAAACTTATTGTATTTCACATAATATATTTTTAATATTGCCGGATATATTTGAGGATTTGTTATTTTATTATTGAAATAGAAAGGTATAGGTTCTTAAGTTAATTTACTCTATAATCTCTGGTGTCATATAATCACCTTTCAATTGTCGGAATTCTCGAATTGATTCTTCGAAACTATTTAATTAAAGAAGTATTTCGCACCGCAGTTGCCGTTTTTATTGTAGTGTTCCTCATTATTCTGAGTACTCAACTATTAAGAGTGCTGTCTGCTGTTAGTGATGGAAAAATAACCTTAGATCTGCTGTTCGTACTGCTGGGTTTGACTAACCTGGAGAGTATGACGTTGATGTTGCCATTGGTTTTATACTTATCTATTGTTTTGGCTTTAAGTCGTTTATATAAAGATAGTGAAGTAATCGCCATGTGGGCTTGCGGTATCAGTCCTAAATTAATTATTCGTAGCTTAATGCCCATCATTATTGTCTTTGTGTTGATAGAATTATTTTTTGCCATGCTGGTCAATCCTTGGGCTAATGATAAAATTACGCTATTAAAAAATAGTGTGGAAGCCACGGCTGATGTAGATTTATTAGATAGCGGTCAGTTTAATTCTTTTTCCAATGGTGACCGAGTCGTTTATATTGAAGATACCAAAAAAATCGCCAAAGATGAGGAAGTGTTAGAAAACGTTTTTGTCAGAATAAGACGAGATGACCAGCAAAGTGTTGTGTATGCCAAGCAAGCTCAAATTGAAGAAGATCCCAAATCCGGAGCCCGTTATGTCGTATTTGTCAATGGTCATCGTTATGACGGTGTTCCCGGAGAAGCAGAGTATAAGGTGGTAAACTTCCATGAGTATGGCGTGTTAATGGCCAATAAAAACTCGATTAATGCTCATCGGGATGAGGATGCCCAAGGTTTTAAACAATTGTGGGAAAAAGGAGATTCGCGTTCCATGGCGGAAATTCAATGGCGGATCTCCATGGTTATCAGTATCTTTATTTTGGCTTTAATGGCTATTCCAATTAGTAAAACCTCTCCACGTAAAGGTAGGTACTCCAAAATTCTTCCGGCGATTTTAATCTATTTTTTATATAGTAATCTATTGAGTATTTCTCAAAATTTAGTTAAAAAGAATGATATTTCTCCCATCCTGGGTATGTGGTGGGTACATCTTTTATTTTTAGCACTATTTATTTGGTTATTGGGCCTGCAAATGGGCTGGTTTCAATTTCGATTAAGAGGTAAGAATGTTTAAAAAAACTTGTTTAACTATAGTCTTAAGCGTTATGTTATTCAGTAACGTCATATCAGCCAATGAATGTACCGAAAATATCAAAGCGAATAAAGTTTATGATGCTGTAGATATTTGTACAAAACTGGCGAAAAACGGAAATGTACCGGCACAGTTTGCCTTGGGGACTTTATACTTTCAAGGAAAAGGGGTCATGGCTGATAAAAAGCTGGGATTTAAATGGATCAAACGAGCAGCAAAAGCTGGTATGCCAGTAGCGCAATATAATGTCGGTATTATATTAGCCAATGGATTGGGGATCGAAGCCAACTTAGAAAAAGCCTATACCTGGATGTATATCGCTGATAAATACGGATATCAAGAAGCGAGAGAACCTATGCAACAGATGGCCAAAGAGCTTAGCAAAAAAGAAAAAGCTAAAGCTATTGAAGCTGCCGAAAAACTCCTCAGTAATAGAACACCGGTCGAGAAAAGTAGTTAGGGTAAAGAAATGCCAGGATTCTTCTTTCGGGGTCGATAAATAATACAAATGTGACCGATGCTTTGAACCAAGTCTGATTCGGTTATTTGCGTAAGTTGTTGAGATATCTCAGCACGATCTTCTCTGGTCTCGGCATTAACACGTACCTTTATTAGCTCGTGTGTTTCCAAAGCAATATTGGTTTCGTTTATGACACCGTCGGTTAAGCCTGCATTACCAATGATAATGATAGGTTTTAAGGAATGCGCCTGCGAGCGCAAAAAACGTTGTTGCTTATTTGTTAAACTCATATACAATATTTACGCTAATTTGATTTCATTTTCCAGAGCAAAACCCATTCTATTTCAATTAAATTTATGGTCTGGAAAAAGACAAAAATCCAAGAGGCGTGGATTATACTACTGTTAAATCCTTTCTGCACAATATTTTAGACTTTTTATTTTATGGCAAGAAGTAAATCCAGTGCCGGTTGGCTAAATGAACATTTTAATGATTCATATGTACAAAAGGCCCAAGAATTAGGTTATCGCTCCAGGGCCGCATTCAAACTCCTGGAAATTCAAGAAAAAGATAAATTGATAAAACCCGGTATGTTCGTCGTAGATCTAGGAGCAGCACCTGGTGGCTGGTCCCAAGTGGCCCGTCAATTTATCGGAGCTGAAGGTAAAATTGTTGCCGCAGATATCTTACCGATGGACCAACTGGCACAGGTTGACTTTATACAGGGAGATTTTAGGGAGCAAGAAACGCTTGATAGCATACTAAATTTATTGAATAATCAGTCCCCAGACCTTGTGATATCAGATATGGCGCCCAATATATCTGGTGTAAAGAGTTCCGATCAGGCAAAGGGCATTTATTTGGTGGAGTTGGCAATCGATTTGGCCGATCAAGTTTTGAAACCGGGTGGTAGCCTGCTGATGAAGGTATTCCAAGGACAGGGATTTGAAGGGATTATTAGAGATTTAAGGCAGAAGTATCATAAAGTCATAAGTCGTAAACCGAAGGCTTCAAGAGCTAGATCCGCAGAAATTTATCTGCTTGCCAAAGGTTTAAAAAAGTAAAACTGGTAAAAGGCAGGTAAATGGTTAAGGTAAATTTTGAATTAAATTATTGCCTTAGCTTAGTTTGAATCCTATGATAGTAATTAATACATAACAACTAGTTCGAGGCAGATATTTTGAACGACATGTCAAAAAATATAATCTTATGGCTGGTAATAGGTGTAATACTGATGTCCGTATTCAGTAATTTCACCCCCAGTACCACCGAATCATCGGCAATGAAGTATTCGGACTTTTTGCGCAGTGTAGAACGGGGCCAGATTTCATCCGTAACGATTGAAAAAGAGAAAATCTCCGGTACTACTCAAGATGGTCGTGCGTTCATGACCTATAGCCCGGAATCAGATAATGGTCCTCTGGTTAACGATTTAATTCGTAACAATGTGGAGATTATAGGTAAAGCGCCTCATCAACAAAGCTTACTGCTACAGTTATTTATCTCATCTTTCCCGATTTTATTGATTTTGGCCATCTGGATCTATTTTATGCGTCAAATGCAAGGCGGCGGTGGCCGTGGTGCTATGTCGTTTGGTAAAAGCAAAGCCCGCTTATTAGGTGAAGATCAAGTAAAAATCAATTTTGAAGATGTTGCTGGTTGTGAAGAAGCTAAAGAAGAAGTGAGTGAGTTGGTCGAATTTTTAAAGGACCCTGGCAAATTTACCAAACTGGGCGGTAAAATACCTCGTGGTATTTTAATGGTAGGCTCACCCGGTACCGGTAAGACTTTATTGGCAAAGGCAATTGCCGGTGAAGCTAAAGTACCGTTTTTTACCATCTCCGGTTCAGATTTTGTAGAAATGTTTGTTGGCGTCGGTGCCTCACGTGTGCGAGATATGTTTGAGCAAGCTAAAAAACATGCACCATGTATTATTTTTATCGATGAGATTGATGCCGTAGGTCGACATCGTGGGGCCGGTTTAGGTGGTGGTCATGATGAAAGAGAGCAAACCTTAAACCAGTTACTGGTCGAAATGGATGGTTTTGAAGGTAATGAAGGCGTTATTGTGATTGCCGCGACCAACCGACCTGATGTACTTGACCCTGCTTTATTACGTCCCGGTCGTTTTGACCGACAAGTTGTGGTTCCTCTACCTGATATTAAAGGACGGGAGATGATACTCAAGGTTCATCTTCGTAAGGTTCCAATTGATGATAATGTTAGACCATCGCTAATTGCCCGTGGTACTCCAGGATTCTCTGGTGCCGACTTGGCCAATCTGGTGAATGAAGCGGCACTTTTTGCAGCCAAAGAAAACTGCCGCCTAGTGGATATGGCTCATCTGGAAAAAGCCAAAGATAAGATCATGATGGGTAGTGAACGTAAATCTATGGTGATGCGAGAGAAAGAGAAGACTCTTACTGCGTATCATGAAGCCGGGCATGCCATCGTTGGGCTTCTGGTTCCGTCGCATGATCCGGTTTATAAAGTCTCTATTATTCCTCGTGGAAGGGCTTTAGGTGTTACGATGTTTTTACCGGAGGAAGATCGCTACAGCTTGACTAAAGAACAACTTAATAGTCAAATATCCAGTTTGTTCGGTGGTCGTTTAGCAGAAGAATTGACTTTTGGCGCTAATATGGTAACCACGGGAGCCAGTAATGATATTGAGCGTGCAACAGAATTAGCCCGTAATATGGTGACTCGCTGGGGTTTATCAGAAAAGTTGGGGCCTTTGGTATATTCAGAAGAAGAGGGTGAAGTGTTCTTAGGGCGGTCAGTAACCACGCATAAAAACGTTTCCGATGAAACTGCTCATATTATTGACGAAGAAATTCGCATGGTTATTGATAGCAATTATGATCGTGCGAAGGATATTCTGGTTGATAACAATGATAAGTTGGTTGCAATGGCTGAGGCTTTGTTAAAATATGAAACCATTGACCGCGATCAGATCGATGACATAATGTCTGGTAAGGCACCAAGAGAACCTAAAGGTTGGGCTGACTTAGATTCTGATTCCGATGATAATTCTGGGACTAGTGTTTCTGAAGAAGATAAAGAAGATCAGAAAAAACCTGATGCAGCTATCGGTGATGAAGCAGAACAACACTAATTTATCCGTCAATTAAAAGAAAAAAACGCCGGTTTTACTGGCGTTTTTTTTTAGAGAAACGAAAATGCATGACCCAATCGATTGTGGTGGAAAAATTCTTCACTTAGATCGCCCACAAGTTATGGGCATTTTAAATGTCACTCCGGATTCATTTTCCGATGGCGGGAAGTTCATTAAACCTGAAAAAGCCGTACAGCATGCAATAAAAATGGTTGAAGAAGGGGCGGCCATTATCGATATTGGTGGTGAATCGACACGACCTGGGGCACCAGAAGTGTCGATTAATGAAGAGCTTGATAGGGTAATCCCAATCATTGAAACCATCCATAATGAACTGGATATCATTATCTCTATTGATACAAGTAAAGCGGAGGTTATGTTAGAAGCACACAAAGCCGGTGCCGGGATGATTAATGATGTTCGTGCCTTAAGTGAAAAAAACTCTCTCACAGTAGCCCATCAAACCGGATTACCAATTTGCTTAATGCATATGCAGGGTCAACCTCGAAGTATGCAAGCTAATCCGAGCTATAAAGACGTTAATAGTGAAGTAATGGCTTTCCTACAGGAAAGAGTTGATACTTGTGTTAAACAAGGGATAGATAGGAATAAAATTATTATTGATCCTGGATTTGGATTTGGAAAAACGGTTCAACATAATCTGAGTTTGTTAGCCAACCTGACTTTATTTGAATCCTTGGGGTTGCCTATTTTAATCGGTTTGTCACGAAAATCCCTATTACAAACTATTACCGATAAAGATGTTGAACTGCGATTAGCAGGTAGTCTTGCATTGGCTGTTATTGCTGCTATAAATGGTGGTACAATTTTCCGAGTTCATGATGTTGAACAAACAGTCGATGCATTGAAAGTGGTTAAAGCCGTTTTAGAGAATAAGTAAGAAAGGAACTACATTGAAAAAGTCATTTTTTGGTACCGATGGAATTCGAGGAGAAGTGGGTATAGCTCCAATGACTCCTGATTTTATTTTAAAATTGGGTTGGGCTGCCGGTAAAGTATTAGCAAAAAAGGGTAAAGGAAAAGCCATTATCGGTAAAGATACGCGAATATCCGGATACATGTATGAATCAGCATTAGAAGCCGGGTTAGCTGCAGCTGGTATCGATACCTTATTGATAGGGCCGATGCCAACTCCAGGAATTGCTTATCTTACTCGGACCTTGGGGGCACAATTAGGTGTTGTGATTAGTGCTTCACACAATCCCTATATGGATAATGGCATAAAGTTTTTCTCAGGTAATGGAACCAAATTATCAGATGAACTAGAGTATGAAATTGAAAACGAATTAAACAACGATATTGTCACGGTCCCGTCTTGTGATTTGGGAAAAGCCAAAAGAATTTCTGATGCGCAAGGACGTTACATAGAATTCTGTAAAAGTACGGCCCCTCCGATGACTAGCTTAAAAGGCCTAAGAATCGTTGTCGATTGTGCTCATGGAGCTACCTATCATATTGCTCCTAATGTATTTAGTGAATTGCAAGCTGAGGTGATACCGGTTGGTGTCGAACCAAATGGCTTAAATATTAATGATGGAGTTGGTTCAACTTATCCTAATGCCCTAAAAAAAGCGGTCCAGAAACATAGAGCTGATATTGGAATTGCCTTAGATGGAGATGGTGATCGGTTAATAATGGTTGATCACAAGGGAGAGATAGTTGATGGTGATGAGATCCTTTACATCATTGCTATGCAAAGTATACGCAATGCCGAAAAACCGCTTGGTGTGGTTGGTACTTTAATGTCAAACCTTGGTTTGGAACAAGCGATTAAGAGAGAAGGTTTATCTTTTGATAGGGCTAATGTGGGGGACCGCTATGTTTTGGAAAAATTAAAACAAAACAATTGGTTTTTAGGTGGTGAGTCTTCAGGTCACATAATCTGTCTGGATAAGACTACCACTGGAGACGGAATAGTCTCAGCTTTGCAGGTCTTATCGGCCATGCATGAAACAGGTCTGTCTTTATTCGAGCTGAAAAGTGGGATGATTAAATTTCCGCAAAAACTGATTAATGTAAAAATTCATCATAAAGTAGACCCTTTTTCCTCAAAAAAAATTACTGCCGTTGTAAAAGATGCTGAGAATAAGTTGGCTGAAAATGGACGTGTTTTGTTGCGGGCATCGGGTACCGAACCACTAATTCGGGTGATGGTGGAAGGGAATGATGAACATATGGTTGATCAGGTATCTCGTGAAATAGCAGACGAGGTGTCTAACGAATTTGTATAACAAACTATTTTAATAAATTAAACCGTGAAGTGCTTGATTTATGACCTAATGAGATGTAGTATCTTGCGCTGAATTAACGAACGAGGGGAAGACATGCGTACAACATTAGTTGCTGGAAATTGGAAAATGAATGGTTCTCAATCATCGGTTAAAGAACTGATTGAGGGAGTTGTAGAGGGTGCTAAGGCTTTAAATAGCGTAGAGGCTGCTGTATGTCCTCCCTATATATATATCCCAATGACGGCTGATGCGGTACAGGGTAGCAATGTTTCGGTTGGTTCACAAAATGTTAGTACCGAGGCTTCCGGAGCGTTTACTGGTGAAATTTCTACCAGTATGATTCAAGATTTCGGATGTAAGTATGCTATTGTAGGTCACTCGGAAAGAAGAACCTTATACGGTGAAAGCGATGAACTTGTTGCACAAAAATTTAGTGTTGCTAAAAATGCCGGTTTGATTCCAATATTCTGTATTGGCGAAACTCTTGAAGAGCGTGAAGCCAATGACACGGAACAAGTCGTAGCCAGACAAATTGACGCCGTCGCCGCTTTGGGCAATGATGCATTCTCAGGATGTGTTATTGCATACGAGCCAGTTTGGGCTATCGGTACGGGAAAAACAGCGACACCGGAACAAGCTCAAGATGTACATGCATTTATTCGTCAACACATTGCCAAAGTAAATGCAGAAGATGCCGATAAAGTACAAATTCTTTATGGTGGAAGTATGAAACCTGACAACGCCCAAGAACTTTTAGGCCAGGCTGATATCGATGGTGGCTTGATTGGCGGAGCTTCACTAAAAGCCAGTGATTTCCTAGCCATATGTAAAGCCGGCGAATAAATTTTATTTTTAACAGAAGTGAATTAATATAATGGATACAGTTATTCTTGCAGTTTATGTCATTGTCGCAGTTGCTTTGATTGGATTAATCTTAATTCAACATGGTAAAGGTGCTGATGCTGGTGCAAACTTTGGTGGTGGTTCTTCTGGTGGGGCTTCCGAAAGTGTGTTCGGTAGCCAAGGTTCCGGCAATTTTCTAACCAAAACGACTGCTATCCTGGCCTTTGCTTTTTTTGGTATGGCGTTATTTTTGTCCTATTTATCAGGACAGACTATCGAATCCAAACAGGAAGGGATTAAAATTGAAGTTCCAGCCGAGCCTAAGAATATAGAAATCCCGGCTATACCTGGAGCGACTCCTGCTGATATGGATAACATTTCAACTGAAGATAAGCCATCAATACCTCAATAATCTTATAAGCCGACGTGGTGGAATTGGTAGACACGCTATCTTGAGGGGGTAGTGGCGAAAGCCGTGCCGGTTCGATTCCGGCCGTCGGCACCATGGTTTAGAATAGGATTCTTAATAGATTAAGAATCCTATTTTTATATTGGGATATCTAAATTTCTTTTAAACTGAAAATTAGTTTTTAAGGTCATTATGAACAATCAAATCAAAGTTCTTTTTGTGTGCATGGGCAATATTTGCCGTTCTCCAACCGCACATGGTGTGTTTGAACATCTGGTAATGTCGGAAAACCTATCTGACCGAATATATGTCGATTCAGCAGGGACACACGCTTATCATGTTGGTGAAGATCCCGATCCTCGTTCACAAGAAGTTGCTCGTCAACGTGGTATTAAATTAGATCATCTACGTGCTAGAAAAGCGATAGCTGAAGATTTCGAAAAGTTTGATTACGTTTTAGCGATGGATCAGGATAATTTTTATAATTTATCTACTATTTGCCCCTCTAAACATCGGGAGAAATTAAAGCTTTTCCTGGATTTTGCTCCCCAATTAAAGCCAGTTCGTGAAGTACCGGACCCTTATTATGGTGGTCCTAAAGGCTTTGATAATGTTTTTGATATGGTAGAACAGGCTAGCATTGGTCTGTTGGATGACATTAAAGATAAATTTCTTTAAGCAGCAGCTGTCTACTAGCCTTATTAGGCCTAAATAAGGCTAGAGGTACAATTACACATCAACAAATACGGTCAATTTTTGGCCAGGTTGTAAATAATTATTTTTACTTAGCCGATTCCATTTTAATAAATCTTTAATTTTAACTCTAAATTTCCTCGAAATATTATATAACGAATCACCTTTTTTGACTTGATAAGTCAATTTTTTAATCTTGATTTCTCTCGAAGTCGGTGCTTTATTTTTATTACTAAGTTGTGACGCGGGCATGTCTGAGCGAACCAATAATTTTTGTCCTATGGAAAGAGTATCCAAAGGAGACATATTATTGAGTTTGGCTAGTTTCCGATAGTTCATACGGAACTTGCGGGAAATAGTCCAGAGAGAGTCACCTTTTTTAACCTTATAAACCGTTTTTCGTTTGGCATTAATTTCTGCCAATATTTTGTTTCTGCGTGCTTCAGTAGTTTGGCTATAATGTCCCTTAGTTTTACTTGCGATTGGAATGGTTAAGTATTTACCGGCTCGAATTCGGCTGTTTTTAAGCTGATTAGCCTGCTTTAACGTTGCCACAGTCACTCGATATTGCCGTGCAATGGAGGAAAGCGTCTCGCCCGATTTTATTTGATGACGAGCCCATCTTAGGCGTTCTGATTTGGATAATTTGGCAAGTTTTTTTTCAAATTTATCCACCTGCGAAATAGGTAATAAAATATTATGTGGTCCTTTGGGATCAGTTGCCCATTGATTAAATCCCGGGTTATAGCGGTACAGATCATCTATGCTAATTTCAGCCAGTTCAGCAGCCACAGCCAAATCGATATGACTCTGACAATCTACTACATCGAGAAAAGGTTCATTTTTAATTTCCAATAGGCTGATTTTATTATTTTCCAACTCGTTGACAATTTGAGCCAATGCCAATAGTTTAGGGACATACGCCTGGGTTTCTTTAGGCAAGCTTAAATCCCAATAAGATGTTGGCTTGCCTTTCTTTTTGTTTTTTCGAATAGCCCGGTTGACCGTACCAGCACCGGAATTGTAGGCCGCTAAAGCTAGCAACCAGTCTCCGTTGTATTTTCTATTCAAACTTTCCAGGTAATCCAATGCCGCATTCGTAGAAGCATATACATCACGTCTACCATCGTACCACCAACTTTGATGTAATCCATACTGTTTGGCCGTACCTGAAATAAACTGCCAAATACCGGAAGCGCGGCCATGGGAGTATGCATAGGTCTGAAAGGCACTTTCGACAATGGGCAATAAAGCAAGTTCTCCCGGCATACTACGTTGTTCGATTTGATTAACGATTAGATAGAGGTAAGGTTTGGCTCGTTCCGAAATACGATAAAGATATTTAGGGCTTCGCAAATAATTATTTTTTTGGGTATTAATCCGAGCATTATGCTGTTTAGGAATCTGAAATAATTCAGGAATTTTTTTCCAAAGATTGTTTGCCTGCGGGGGAGGGATGTCTATTAGCTTAGTCTCTTCAATTGCAACTTTTTCTATTTCTTCGTCTACAACAATTGGAGTTGCTTCATAGATTGAAGTATCTGCGGGCATCTTAAAAGTATCGGCCTGTTCGACTGGTTCTGGTTCTGGTTTGCCAACAACTTCAGATTTTTGCGAATCCATGCTAGAACAGGCAGACAATATTAAAACTAATCCGGTAAGGCCTACTGGTTTAAGGTGTTGCTTGATAAAAGTCATTAAAATCCCTAGTTTATTGTTTTTATATTAGAACCTGAATTTAGTCCAGGGTATCTTTCCAGTAACGCACTGTTTTAAATACCTCAACCGAATCAGCCATTTTGTGACCGGCAAATTGAGCAGCTGCATCGATTACTGAGTTTTCATTAAAACGTAAAAATGGATTAGTTTGTTTTTCTATTTTTAACAAGGATGGCACTGTAGCTTGATGTTGAGATCTTAAAACACTGGTTTGTTCTATGCGTTTGACCAAATCTTGGTTATTGGGTTCAACGCGAATAGCAAAAGTTAAATTTGCCGTAGTATATTCGTGCGCGCAGTACACCATAGTATCATCATCAAGGTTTAACAGTTTGCTCAAGGAATGTTGCATTTGCGCAGGAGTGCCTTCGAATAAGCGCCCGCAACCACCGGCAAATAAGGTGTCACCAATAAATAAACTATTGTGTCCATGATATGCAATATGCCCACGGGTGTGACCGGGAACGTCCAATATATCAAACACCAGGTCTAATTCAGGAATAGTGACTTTGTCCTGCTCAGATAATGGATGAGTGATACATGGAATTCGCTCATTAGACGGTCCATAAACTGGGATTTTATATTTTTCAACTAATTCGCTTACGCCGCCGACATGGTCACCATGGTGGTGAGTAATGAAAATACCGCTGGCTATCCAGTTGTTGCTTTGCAAAACATCGATTACCGGCTCTTCATCGCCCGGATCGATGATAATGACATTATTTTCGCTGCCCCGTTTATTACCATGAATTAACCAGATATAATTGTCATCGAAAGCTTCAACACGGCTGATGGATAAACTGCTCATTTCGGCTACTCTTGTTACATAGATTTCTACACAGACTAATGCGGCATTATACCGATTAATGACATGACATTAAACTTGTTTCTACCCAACTTTTAGTAACCCTATTTTGAATAAATAAAGAAACGTTTCTTAGAGGTTTTAATTTTGAATCAACAAACAATTTGCCGGGAAAAATGGAATCAGGCTAAAGTTTGGTTTCAATCTGACCTGGGACGTTCCGTTTATGAAAGTGAATTAAAAGTTATTAAAAATCAGCTAGAATCCTGTTTTGGCTATAATATCGTTCAACTAGGAACAGTTTGTCAGGAAAGTTTGATTAAAGACGCCAGAATTAAAAGAAAGTTTGTTCTCGAGTGTGGTCCGACTGCATTAAACGGAACTTCTGCACAAAGCTATTTCCAACAATTGGCTATTAAAAATAATAGTATTGATGCCATAGTCTTGCACCATACCTTAGAGTTTGAAGAGGATCCACATGCCATTTTAAGAGAGGTAGAACGAGTTTTGGTCCCGGAAGGGAAGCTAATAGTGGTTTTATTTAATCCATTCAGTTTATGGGGTATGTGGCACGTATACCTGCATATAAAACAATTAGTGAGACATCAGAAACCGATTTTACCTTCACCCGGTCGATTAATTAGCCAGAAACGTTTGAAAGATTGGTTATCGCTATTGGGTTTTAACTATTCTAAATCGGAACCAGCTCTATTTAGGCCTCCAGTTAATAAAACACCGATTTTAAGACATTTGAAATTTATGGAAAAGGCTGGAGCACGCTACTGGCCAGGCTTGGCGGGTAGTTATAGTATTTTAGCGACTAAACGTATATCAACCCTAACACCTATTCGACCAAAATGGAGCTTAAGAAAAAAAGTAATGGGAAGTCGAGTACCTGAAACTTCAGCAAATTTGGTTACCACTCGAAAAAAATTTAAGGATAAAAATGACCGATAGTTTAAATAATAGAGTTCAAATTTTTACCGATGGAGCTTGTCGCGGTAATCCTGGACCAGGAGGCTGGGGTGCTATTCTACGTTATAAAGAAACTGAAAAAGAATTCTATGGTGGAGAGAAGCAAACAACGAATAACCGTATGGAAATGACGGCCATAATTGAAGCCCTTAATAAATTAACCCGTCCCTGTGATGTAGAAGTAACCACTGATTCAAAATATGTTCTGGATGGAATCACCAAATGGTTACCGGGGTGGAAGGCTAAGGGCTGGAGAAACTCCAGCAATAAAGAGGTAAAAAACAGCGATTTATGGAAGCAACTGGATCAATTAAATGGAGTTCACAATATCGCTTGGAAATGGGTTAAAGGGCATGCGGGTCATGCCGAGAATGAAAGGGCCGATCAGTTAGCCAATTCTGGGATTGATAGCTTGTAGTAGAATAAAACATCCCGCTTGAAGCGGGATGTTAGTCTTGAGCCTTATTGTTGTAATAGTTGTTTAATATCTTCGTTTAATGGAATGGGGTAATCGTAAGAACTTAATACTTTGTTATTTCTTACGTCAACCATTTTTGCTGATACATAGACATTGGCTGAACCAACGGCGTATGTCCCAACAATAACAGCTTGAGCATTATGGTCGGAGCTGATGTTTTTCAGTTCTCTGGAGAGTAAAAATTCACCTTCTCTTTGCTTAATGTAGGCGTTATTCCTAAGCAGCATTTCCACAACATAATAACCGTTATTGGCAAAAGGTGTGGTTACCTGTTGTGACATGATCCTTCCTAGAGAGGATGAGTTTTGCAAATCATCTACATTAACGAAGCTAGCGTATAATATCGGGGAACCAGCATTCAAATGGCCTTTTGTTTTATCAACTAAGGCAGCTCCTGCCGTGTGATTTCTTTCTACTAAATTAGATTTTACAAAAACCTCATCGCGCAGATAGCCGGAAGGAGAACAGGCTGAAAGCAATATAACTAAGGCGATTGAAATACTGATTAGAATTATTTTATTCATAGTTCAATCCTTTAATTATTTATCTGTAATTAGATATTGAACGTGAACTTCACGCGGGTATTTGCGATAGTTTTTGAGATTTTCCGGAATCAAATAGAAGATTTGCGAATCGGACATTACAAAAACATTATTTTTAATTCCAGTGGTGGTGACTAAGACTTCTCTTAAAGTCTCCGTTGAATCTCTACCGATCTGTGAATCTTCATGGTCAGATTTGTCATAGGTGTCAGGCCCATGTTTTTTACGAGAAACAACTTGCACATTATAGGAAAACTGATAAGTGTCTTTTTCCGGTTTGGTTAAAACTGAAGCACCTTTAGCGACCAGGCTACTAATCAACAGCTTTCGATAAGCTTTTTCAAAGGGGCTAGACCAAACATTGGTATCTTTAATATAAATATCGGAAACCTTGCTGGGTATAGATGCTAATATTAAATCCGCCTGCTTCTGAGATAATACTTCCCAATGATGAGTTGCCTGAAATTTTAGTTGGTCATTTTCAGGATAAGTTTTTGCGGATGGAATATTTGAATGCGTGCCACCACAGCCAACTAGAAGAAGCGATACTGCCATTAAAGGTATAACGAACTTCATAATACGGTTTCTCCTTACTTTGAGATATTCTTATTCTAAAGAAGTTTATGCTAGTAAATACAAAAAAGCAAACATATGTTTAAATAAAATTAAAAAAACTTTCAATACAACAGCAACCTATGAATACTTTTTTAAGGTATTTAGAGCTTATTTATCGTGACTCAGTCGACAATTTTTAATATTTAGATTAGTTTTTTGTAAAAAATATAAATTTACTTGAATAATCCGGGTATAAAAAATCTATTTTTGAGTATTAATTATATGTGACTGTGGTCACTTAGGTAATAAAACAAAATATTTTTCCCATCTTTAACAACAAGTAAAGTATTTGAAGCCTACGAAAAATAAAATTATAACGATGGGGAGTTTAAAAGGAGAGTTAATGGCTTATGCTAAAGTAGTTTAAAATAAGGTTGCCGAGTAATTTCCTGATGATAAAGCAACTGCTTATAAATTAGGTGATGTCAGAGGGGCCTTTACCATTACCAAAAATTTGAAATAATTGTTTAGGTCTTAAATAAATGATTGAATAAAATAAAGGGACAGTAATTCTGCCCCTTTATTTTTTTACAAAACTACTTTACAGCTGCTTGTGCTGCTGCCAAGCGGGCAACAGGTACCCGAAATGGAGAACAGGAAACGTAGTTCAGTCCAACTTTATTACAGAAATCGATTGAGCTGGGATCTCCTCCATGTTCACCACAAATGCCCATTTTCATTTCAGCATTTTTAGCTCGTCCTTTATTAACTGACATTTCTATCAATTGTCCTACACCGTTTACATCTAACGATTGGAATGGATCTTTTTCCAAAATTTCCTGGCGTTGATAATCGGGTAAGAAGGAGTTGATGTCATCACGACTATAACCAAAAGTCATTTGAGTGAGATCGTTGGTTCCAAAACTGAAGAAATCAGCGTGTTGAGCAATTTCTTCTGCAGTTAAAGCGGCACGCGGGATTTCTATCATGGTACCGATAGGTATATCCAATGCTTCACTATAACCTTTTTCTTCTTTAACGTTAGCAATAATCTCTTCTGTTTTGGCACGTAAAAAAGCAAGTTCTTTATAGGTTCCAACTAAAGGAATCATTATTTCTGGACGAGCATCAACATTTTCTTTTTTACAGGCGATAACCGCTTCGGTAATGGCTCGAACCTGCATTTGTAAAATATCAGGATAGGTTATGGATAAGCGACATCCACGATGACCTAACATCGGATTGGTTTCGTGCAGTTGGACTACTCGTTGTTGAATTTTTTCCAAGGGAACATTTAAACGTTCCGCCAATTCTTCTTGCAGATGTGCTTCATGAGGTAAAAACTCGTGTAACGGTGGGTCGAGTAAACGAACGGTTACTGATAATCCGTCCATCGTAGTAAAGATGCCCTTAAAATCGGAACGTTGATAGGGAAGAAGTTTGTCCAGTGCTATCTGACGGTCATTTTCATTTTCAGCCAGGATCATTTGACGCATATCGGTAATACGTTCACCTTCAAAAAACATATGTTCTGTACGGCACAAACCGATTCCTTGTGCTCCATAGTTTCGTGCTCTTTCAGCATCTTGAGGCGTGTCGGCATTGGTCCAGACTTTAAGGGTACGATAATTGTCTGCCCATTCCATTAAAGTATTAAATTCATCGGAAAGCTGAGGATCTTGAGTTTCTACTTGACCGGCCATAACCTGACCACTAGAGCCGTCAATACTGATGGTATCGTTTTCGCCAAAAGTTCTTCCATTGACTTTAATGATATGTTTTGCTTCGTCGATGATAATTTCACCGGCACCGGCTACGCAACATTTACCCCAACCGCGAGCGACTACTGCTGCGTGACTTGTCATGCCACCGGTTGACGTTAAAATTCCAGCTGCTGCATGCATACCGCTTACGTCTTCAGGGCTGGTTTCTTTACGAACTAAAATGACCAATTCTCCGGCATGTGTTCGATCCACAGCTTCGTCTGCTGTAAAAGCCAGCTTACCAAATGAAGCTCCTGGTGATGCCGGTAAACCGGTAGTTAACACGTCACGAGTGGCGTCGGGATTAAACGTTGGTAACAACAATTGATTCAGGTCACCGGCAGGAACTCTTAACAATGCTTCTTTCTCAGTAATACGGCCTTCATTAACCATGTCGACAGCAATTTTAACGGCTGCTGCACCGGTTCTTTTGCCCGTACGGGTTTGTAACAAATATAAAAAGCCACCTTCGATGGTAAACTCAATATCTTGCATTTCACGATAGTGATTTTCCAGAATATCTTTAGTTTTTAATAACTGTTCGTAAATATCTTCACGCCAGTTAACCATTTCGCTAACATGTTTAGGTGTTCTAATTCCAGCTACCACGTCTTCACCCTGAGCATTAATTAGGAATTCACCATAAAACTCGTTGATTCCTGTGGAAGGATCGCGGGTAAATGCTACTCCAGTACCTGATTCATCACCCATATTACCAAAAACCATGGACTGTACGTTTACTGCGGTACCTAATAATCCGGTAATTTCGTTAATTTCACGATATCGAATGGCGCGTGGAATATTCCAGCTTTTAAATACGGCTTCTATGGATTTTTGTAATTGCTGATATGGGTCTTGCGGGAAAGCTTCCCCAGTACTTTCCTGATAAACTTCCTTATAAGCTTGAATTAATTTTTCCAGACCTTCTTCATTCAGATCGGTATCTTCGACAACACCATATTCCTTTTTAATTTGATCAAATTTTTCCTCAAAATTATGATGCGGCACCTCCATTACTACATCACCAAACATATTGATCAGGCGTCGATAAGCATCCAAAGCAAATCGGCGATTTCCCGAAATAGTCGCCAATCCCTCAACTGCTTCATCTGTTAAACCTAAATTCAGGACGGTATCCATCATCCCGGGCATACTAACTGCGGCACCACTACGAACGGATACCAGTAATGGATTTGTTTGGGATCCAAATTGTTTTTCCGTTTCCACTTCAACTATAGCCATATTCGAGCGGACTTCATCCATTAACGTTTCAGGTAACACAGCACCAAGATTATTGTATTCTGCACAAGTCTCCGTGGTAATGGTAAACCCAGGTGGTACGGGGAGTCCGATAGAGGTCATTTCTGCCAGATTTGCTCCTTTACCACCGAGCAACTCTTTCATTTCTTTAGTACCTTCAGACTTAGTTTTTCCGAAGTAGTGGATGCGTTTTTTAGTGTTCATCGTTTTGATTCCGGGCGTTATGTTTCAGAGGTTTTTATATTAAAAAAATATGCTGTTTAAAATAATTAATAGTTACCATTTAATTATTAAATTTTAAAATACATAATAAAGCAATAATTAAGAGCGCAAGTATAAAAAATAAAATGTTGCAACACAACAAGTAACTATATGGTTATTGCAAAATAATTTCTAAACTTTAATGTATTGAGGAAGATTGCATTGACAACTTGAAAAAAACTCAAAATGGCAGATATTATTTAGTTAACTAAAATCATTTTCAGCATAGGATAATTGCATGAAATATCGCTATATAGGACGTTCAGGCTTACGGGTCAGTCCAATTGCACTAGGTACCATGACCTTCGGCACTCAAAGCACTAAAAAAGATGCATTTGCCATTATGGACAAAGCTTACAATGAAGGTATTAACTTTTTTGATACTGCCGAATTATATCCTGTTCCACCTCAATCCGATTTAGCCGGTATCACAGAACAAATTATTGGGGAATGGTTACAATCAAAGCCCCGCGAATCTATTATTATCGCCAGTAAAATTGCCGGTGCTGCCAATGGCTGGTTTGTTCCGCCCATTCGTCACGGTTTAACCGCTATCGATAGGTTCCACATTGAAAGGGCGGTAGAGGGTAGTTTGAAACGGCTTAATACTGAGTATATCGATCTTTACCAAGTGCATTGGCCCGATCAAGTGGTTCCAATAGATGAATCTCTGGAGGCGTTAAACCGTTTAATTAACAGTGGTAAGGTACGGTATCTGGGGGCTTCTAATGATACGGCCCACGGTGTGACCAAAGCGACTATCACTGCACAGTTTAAGGGATTACAACGTTTTGAATCGGTACAGAATAATTTTTCCCTATTAAACCGGCGTGATCTGGATGCTTTAAAAGAGGTATATGAAAAAGAAGGAATATCGTTACTGCCATATTCTCCATTAGCCGGAGGCGTGTTAACTGGGAAGTATAATACCCAAAAGGAACCCAATCCGGCGCGCTTTATCAGCTATAGAAAGTTAAAAAATAATCGTATGCAAAAAATGGCGGAGCGTTTCTTAAACAACAATACCTTGGCTTCTACAGAAAAATATATACAGATTGCCGAACAAGCAGGGATCAGTGTGACAACGCTGGCCACAGCATGGAGTATGCATTTTGACTTTGTGGCATCCACTATTGTCGGGGCGCGTGTACCGGAACATTTGGATGATACTTTAGCTGCCTTAAATGTCAAGTTGACTAGTGATACTTTAGACGCTTGTGATAAAGTGCATCAAGATATCCAATATCCTATGGGATAAATGATGTTAAATAAAATATTACAATTTTTCGATAATAATATTGCCGCTGTTAGTGATGCAAACCATGAACAGTCGTTGCAATTAGCGACTGCCGCCTTGTTCGTGGAAATGATTCAACAGGATGGTAAAGTTGTTGCAGAAGAAAAAAGAGCAGTAAAAACATCGTTAAAACAATGCTTCAATTTATCTGAATTAAACACCGATGAGTTATTTAATTTGGCTGAAGCGGAATTAAATCAATCTACCGATTATTATCAATTTACGCAATTAATCAATAAATATTTCGACCAACCGTCAAAACTGAAAATTGTTGAAAACTTATGGCGTATCGCTTATTCGGATAACCACTTGGATGAATTGGAAGAGCATATGGTGCGAAAAATAGCTGAACTTATTCATGTTCCGCATCGACACTTTATTCAAACTAAATTAAAAGCGCAGAAACAACTCGGTACGAATGGCAATTAAGGCGACTATCTACAAATTATCCCTAAGTATTAGCGATATCAATCGAAACTATTATGAACGATTATTAACTTTAAACAGTCGGACATAAAAAAACTACAAGCTATACTCAATCGAAATATGACTATTCAATCGAAATATGACTATTCAATGTTTGATCCAGGATGGCATAATAACTGTTAGTGATAAGCAAAATATTGTCTTGGTACAACCAGATTACTGGTTATTGAGCGAAGAATAAACGCCATTTTACGCCCAGTTTGCTGCTGACTCCAATTAGGGAAGAACTAATATTTCCCGATTGATCGATAATCAAGATTGACGGTGTCGCAAACACACCCCATTGTTGGCTAATTTGGCCATCAGAGTCATTTATCACGGGAAAACGATAATTATGCTCTGATAAATAATCTGATATCTGTTCATTAGTGCCTGAATCAAGAGCTATGCTTAATACCTGATATTCCAGGTTCAATTCGGTAATAGTATTGGATGTAAATCTGCATACCGGACACCAGGTAGCCCAAAAGTAAATAATTACCGGGGATTCTTTTAGTTTTTTTCTAAGCTCAATATTTTCCCCCGATAATAGTTGTTCCTTTAAAATAGGAGCTTGAGTGACTATGTGGCGGCTTTGGTATAGATTTATTAAATAAACTATGATGACCAAAATCAGTAGATCGCGAAGTAATTTAAACCAAAATTTACCGGTTTTGGTATTATCGAGTAGTTTTTTTAACATTGACCCTTAGTTTACATTTTTAATTAAAGGTATAATGAACCATTCTAAAGCATATAAATAAAAAAAACAGATGAATAACAATAATACATCACTGTCTAAAGAACTGATTGTCGTAATTTTTAAAATCTATTTTACAATTACAATCCTAATTACCGTTTCAAATATGGTAATCGAATATTCTCATACTAAAAACACCATTACAAAAGAACTGGAGCAGATTTCCTTAAGCTTCATCCCGTCCTTAAGTTCAGCTTTATGGAATCTTGACGATGCGCAACGAGAAGCCATTGTAAAAGGGGTGATGTTATTACCTTCAGTATTAGGTGTTGAAATTGATGATCAAGATAAAAAAACTATCGGGCAGATTTTTGCCGAATCATTTGACAAAGAAGCAGGGGATAGCTTTTATTATAAAACCAAACTCTTTTATAAGGATTCGGATAATAAACTGGTTCATGTTGGAAACGTTCGGCTGTTTTCCAACTCTGCCATAATTTTAGATCGTATTGAACTTGGTTTTTATATGATTGTGGTTAGCGCCATGGTAAAAAGTGCCTTATTGATCTTTTTATTTATTTGGGCTTTTAGATTAATGCTAAATCAACCTCTAACTAAAATTACTGATCATGTTGAAAAAATCAATCTGGAAAATATAAAGCAGGAAAAGGTTGCGGTAGAATTTAATTCTAATAATGAGTTAAATCGGTTGCAGGAAACATTTAATCATATGTTGGCCAAGATATCAGCCGATCAAGATAAGATATTATCAGTAGAACATGAAATTCAGCGTCGTTTGGAACATGAGGTACAATTACGTACCGAGGAATTAACAGAAGCTAATATTCGCTTAAAAGAACTGGCTTCCACAGACGAATTAACTAAAATCTACAACCGACGTATGTTTTTTGAAGTAGCCATAAAATACCATAAAACAGCTATCCGCAATAAAAGTCCCTTAACCTTTTTGATGCTTGATATCGACCATTTTAAACGCATCAATGATACTTATGGTCACCACATTGGTGATGAAGTATTAAAACTGTATTCATCTTCCATCGCTTCACTTTTACGTGAAGGCGATCTATTTGGTCGTTTGGGAGGTGAAGAATTTGGTGTTATTTTACAAGAATCTGATTTAGAAGGAAGTCAGGCTATAGCCGAAAAAATACGAGAAACAGTTGAAGATTTAGTCTATGAAGATGAGGAGTGTCGGGTTACGATGACAACCAGCATCGGAATTAGTCAGTTATTGGAAGACGATAAGTCCGTTTCAGATATTCAGAAACGTGCCGATGAAGCCTTATACGAAGCCAAAAATGGAGGTCGCAATCGTTGGGTGGTTAAATTAGAAAATCCCCAAACGACTGCAACAGAATGAGCTTACAGCCAATTTCCAATTAAAATAAAAGATGCCCATAAACCGGGATGAGAATACTCATTTTGTTTTAATAACTTGATCTTGGCAGCCTGTAATGCTTTGGCCTTGGTCATATTATGGGCATTAAGGTTGTTATAAAAATCCGGTAGTAACTGTTTGGCTACCACATCCGCCACCGGCCATAATGATCCTAGTGCACTGCGAGCGCCCGATTTTAATGCCACACCACTTAATCCCAAAGGTGAACGGTCATCGCCTTCCGCTGTTTGACAAGCGCTGAGGGTTAAAATCTCTACTGGAGAATCGGAAAAGGCTTCTGATTTAAATAACTCTTCCAATTTGCTCATATTTAAAACCCGGTCATAAGCGACCAGAAAACTTTTTTCAGGAGTCCCTGAAAATAAACCGTGTGAGGCTATATGAACAATACCATAGCTTTTACTAATTTCCTTTTCAAAATTTCCGAGTAGAAATTTATCGTCAAGTAAATTTTGTGTATCCATAATACTGGAAATACTTTGAAGTTCATCGACTACACCCGGTAATTCCAGGGCGGTTTGGATTTTATCTTTAGTATCATCCAATAGAGGACGTTCCAAGATCAAATCCTGATTCGATTGTCCTTTCCCTGGTAAGGCTCGTAAACGAATACCACGACTGATACTGCGTACTTTATCGGAAGATGCTGTGGTGGCTAATATCTCTTGCATTTCTTCGGGAAGTTCATCGACTACATCACCAGGGCGGGAAACACCGGCCACTAAAGCACTGATGTTTCCACGCCTGGAAGATTTCATGTCCATTAAAGTAAGGCCGGGAACGTTTACCACCGCATAGTCTTCAATTAAATAATGGTCGCCTGTCCATAATGCCCCTAATGGCAATTGACGTAAGAAACCATCCGGCGCATACACCAAGGTATGGATTTTTTGTGCTTTAAGTTCTTGCTCCCAAGGTTGAATTAATTGCTGATAAAGCTGATAAGAGAAATTTTTGGAATAACGTCGAAAAAAGCCTCCGGATTCTGGTCGTAATCCGGCATTAATTCGAAAAGCTAGGCGTCGCACTGTTTTAAGTGGACTATCGACCCGTTTGTGAAATTTCTTTTTACCAATTTGTACCAATAGTTCGATACGGTCAGAAAAGATCACAGGATAAATAACGGCGCTACCTGGAGCAACGGCATTTAAATCATCAAGAGGGGCCTGGTCGACGGCACAAGCATCTTTAAAATAATCTTGCATTTCTGCCGTCTTAAGACGCTCTACGATATTTAACGCTTCTGTTAATAATTCTTGTTGTTGTAATTCTTCTTGTTTTTCTGCGTATTCGATTAACAACTCCACCAAACCTAGATAAATGGGGGCCAGGGTTGCTCTAAAAGAGGATTTACCATCATGATATTGAACCGGTATGTCATTTCGAATTGCTTGTATATGATTAACGGCCCGTCGATAAGATGAGATAGCCGCATTGGGGTTACCGGTTAACTTTTGTAACTTGCCTTGCTGCCATTCCCATTGTAGGAGTAGATCATAGGAAGCTATTCTTTGTGCATCCTGGATCGCTTTTTCGGTAAAAATCAGTGCATCTTCATAACGTTGTTTGCCTTCATAAAGTTTCCCCAGATAACCGTTAGCTTCAGAAGATAAGCGGGGTTGATTGAGTAGTTTGCTTGAGTTTGCAGCTTCATTTAGATAGGTATAGGCTAATTTATATAATTGGTTCTCAATAGCTTGATAACCCAGTGCGATAGCCAGGGCATTTTGTTCGGCGGAGTGTTCAATTTCTTTAATTAATGCGGCTGCCTGATATAAATATGACTTACGTTGTTTAGGTTCATCCTCAACTCGGGATAGATTGATTAATAAAGTAGACGTTAAACTTTTGTCATCGATTTGTTTGGCCTTTTCTAACCCAATTTGATATTTTTCCTTGGCCAACTCCGGCTTGTTGTTCATATTATGGAAATTGCCCAATAAATTATTGACAGCAGCTAACAACTCTTGGCGATTTAAACTTTGAGCGCTTTGCTCTCCGTCAGAAAGGGTTTCATGGGCCAGGTAGAATCGTTGATCTTGAAGGTATGCCTGCCCCAAACTAATTTGGACAATTGCCAATTTTTCACTTGGCTGATCCTTATCCAATAATTCCAGGGCATTTTCCAAGTCGCTGATGGCTTCTTTATTTCGACCTAAAATCCGATATGCTTCACCACGTTGTACTAAGGCATTTATGGAAAGTTGCTTAGATAAAGCTTTATTAAAGGCTAAAATGGCTTGTTGGTATTGAGCCTGATTCATAAATTCTATACCGCTTTGATAGTCATCTGCATAACTTAATGCTGAGATAAACACGGTAGTGCCTATGAATATAAATCGATAAATCACTTTTTCAATATAAATTAATTTGAACATAATAAAATCCTGCCCTTAATAGATGTTAGCGGACAATTTAAAGCTAATTCCGTCATCTTGCCAATTGTACTCATTGGGATTGTCAAGATTTTTAAATCCATGTGCTAAGTATAGCTCAGCCGTAAACCGTTGTGATTTCCACAAAAATCCCAAACCAACGGAAGAGAGCATACTATCGTTATCCCTTTCCCCCTTATTCCAGCCGTTACCAAAATCAACAAAAGGAGCCAGTTGTAGAGAATCTTTTTTCTTATCGTCGGGATCGCCAAATACCGGATAACGATACTCGATTGATGACCAGAAACCGTTATCACGTACATAAGAGTTTTCCCGATAACCTCGAACGGTGGTAGGACCACCGACAGCAAAACGCTCCATGGGTAATAATTTGTCGTTGGATAATTGGACATTTCCTCGGACTAATAATTGTCCCGGGAGTTGACTAAATCGATGTGCATATTGTGCCTGTCCCAACCAGGTGACAAATTTACCATCCGGCGCATCATTATTGATAGTTGCATTGGCGGCATCCAGGCCGATATTAAAGGTGGAACGTAAGGCAAAAACTTTATTACTAAGGCGTTGTGTGTATTCCTGACTCAAGCGCAATACCGTAGTTTGGCTACTACCATCATCTTCAACCCCGTCCGAAAAAGGTGTTCCTTCACCAAAAAGAAAACTACGGCTCTTTTTAAATGCCAGACGTCCTTCGACAGTAAAGTTTTCGCGTAATGTCGCAATTATCGGATGACTTAAACCAAATTCAAAATATTGGTAGTCACTATCGATTTCGGCTTTATCCAGGGGTTCTTCGACTACCGTTGAATCAGTATATCCGTAATAGAATTTTAGTTTGGTATTGCGGGCATTGAGTGGAATGGAATAATTCATGTCTAAATCAAATGCTCCGCTGGTTTGACTGGCATAAATGGAGAATTGGTCACCATAACCGCTAATATTATAGATATGAGAATCGAATTGAATCTGTTCCGAACCGGTACTTGGTGAGCGATGATTATCAACGCCAAAATTTAACAGGAACGCTTTTTCCCGTTTGACGTTTAAATCTAAAATGCCTTCTCCGGGCTTAATACCAGGTTTTAAAGCTCCGTTTAAACGTTCAATCAAAGGATCGGAAAGCAATAGTTGGAAACGTTTTTGCAGCTCTTTGGTATTGAGGATCTCATCCTGCCCGGTCCATAGTCGCTCTCGAATATAGGAGGGTTTAAGTCGTTCGGTGCCAATGATATTGATTTGTGATAAACGTCCCTCGGTTATTTGATAGTTAATTATCCCATTTTTGGCATCTTGATCAGGCAGTATTGCCCCTGAATTGACATAACCGGCCTGGATATAATGATTGGTTAAACGCAAGCGAATTTCTTCCAAATCTGCCAATCCAACCTCTTTATTGATAAAGGGGGCAGCAATTACTTTAAGTTGTTTGTCATTAAAAACCGTATTACCGTTAAATATCAGATCCTTTAATACAAATAGTTTGCGGATAGGCTGTTTGTCAGACTCTATTTCAAGTGGAGGTTTGGGTAAAACAAATTCTTCTTCGTTTTCTTCCGGTAAAAACTCCGGAAAAGGTTTTTCACGATCCGGTCCCCATCCACCTTTGAGAGCACTACCAGCTTCAAGGGTATATCCAGGCTGACAGTAAAGGAATAAACAGAAGGTTAAAAATACCGCTTTTTTATTATATGGATTATTTCTATTATATTTTTTCATAAAAAACTCAGCATTCGGGTTGTATGGCGATTATGGGATCGGAATAACTAAAAAACTGATTGTTATTAACAGGGTAAACTTTACCCTGTTGTTTAGGCAAGGTTTCATCTGACAATAACAATTTGCCCAATGGCAGCGTAATATTTTCTGAGTGTGGTGGGGGGAGACCACCCTGACTACTCCAGGTCAAAGAACTGGGAAGGTTTCCGGGAGCAATTTTACAGGGATTTTTTCCAACCTTGCTCAACGCTTGATAACGTGTATCTATATTTAATACTGAAGCCGATAGATCAAGTACCGGAACCGAAATATTAACCTGACCGCTGACACCATCGGGAGCTGCGGCTTGTATTACATTAACTTGGCTATTTGGAATAAAGTATAAACGCTGCTCAATATTACTAAAAAATGGTTGATTACTTGGCGTAATAAATTGTTCAGTGTTGATTATAATGTCACCGCCACTAGCTCCAACTGCTGCTGTATTAGCTTGAATAAAACCGCTGCTCATTAATAAAACTGGGCTGTTAATAGCAATATTCCCACCGTTTCCTTGTTCATCGAAAACTGAGGTACTTATTAGGCTATTGTCAATATAACTTAAACTTGCATCTATTGTTATTGGTCCACCATCAGAATTTAAGGTTGAGGTGGTAATAGATGAAAGCTCGTGCAATTGAAAATTGTCACTACTTTGAATAATAATTGAGCCAGCCGGTGCATTTCCAAAACTTTGTGCGGTAATAAAGGAACCGTTATCTAGGACGAGTTCATCAGCAGTAATTATGATTTGATTAGTTTGTATATTTTGCATTTCTGATACAGAGCCGACAGCAGCAATGCTTATTTCTGCTTCGTTATTTAAATAAATCATTTCTGCAGAGAGATTAATACTTCCTACCTGACCAGTTGAATTTTCGAAAGCCGCACTTCCAATATTGAAATATCTACTGTTGTCGGCATCAATATCAATATTTTTTGCAACGATATTAATATTTCCCGCATTACCTGAAGTATTTGAGAAACTGGAAATATTACCATCTTGCCTAAGAATCAAATTATTTTCTGTAAAAATCTCTATACTCCCTGCGTTACCAGTAGCATAAAAGTTGGTTTCGGTGCTTATTCCGGAAGATGAATCAATATTTTGAGAGTCAATAAGAATATTTTCAGCAGCAATTTTTATAGTTCCAGCATCACCGACCGAATATGTACTACTGCCGACTTTACTATTGCTCAGTAGGGTTAGCTGACGGTTAATATCGATGTTGATTGTACCTGCATCACCTAGTGAATCTTGTTGCGCGTCGGTAAATATACCGGAATTAAAAACTGAACCACTGCCATCCAATAGCATACTATTGGCATTAATACTCAAATTACCTGCATTTCCTTCAGAAAATGTAGAGCTGGAAATTCTTGCACCGTTGTGGATTTCGATCTCGTTATGACTAATGATTGTTATCGAGCCTGCATTACCACTAGAACCATATTCGGCATTGCTGGAAATACCGGTGCGGTAAATTTCACCTAAACCTTGTAAAAACATGCTTCCTGTTTCAATAGAGATATTTCCTCCATTGCCTTTAGCATAAGTATCGCTAGAGATACTGCCGATATTGGTGACTTGCAACAAATCTTCGACATTTAAGTTAATTGAGCCGGCATGGCCTGTAGAATCTTGTTCGGCATTGCTAAAAATTCCGGTTCTAAAAATAGCATCATTGTGAACAACCGATAAGTTATGTGCTGTGATATTTATTTGGCCTGCATCTCCTGACGATTGAGTTGAGCTTGAGATTGCTCCACCGTGAAGAATATTAATAGTATCGTTTGCGATAATATTGATTTCACCGGCATTTCCAGTGGAGTTAATCAAGGCATCACTAGAAACACCGGTAAAACTATTACCGTTTTTAGCATCAATTAATAACTGATAAGTATTTAAATTTACCGCACCTGCTTGTCCTTGAGCATAGGTATCACTACTAATCTCTCCTCCACTTAAAAGGTTTATACGATCCGCTGTAACGTCAATTATTCCGGCGTTACCAATAGAAAAGGCCGAAATATTCACGACGGAGTTGTCTTTTAATTCCAGTAGTTCTCCAACATGTATTTTAATCTGACCAGCATTACCGGTTGACTCGGGTAATGCATTACTACTGATTAAACCTTGCTGCATGGTTAAATTATCAGCAATTATCAGATTGATCGTTCCGGCATCACCACCTGAAGAGGTATCACTATAGATTCCGGTAGTATAATCTTTACCCAGGCCATTTATGTCTAAAATGTTTGTGGTCACATTGATATTACCGGCATCACCTATAGCATCAGTATTACTGCCGATATAGGCTCCGTTAGTCATATTAATGATATCAGCGGTGATATTAACTTGACCTGCATTGCCTTGAGAATATTCCTTGGCATCGCTGGATATATCTGCATAATTTATATCTAAGTTATCTCTTACGTTAATGATTAAATTACCGGCGTGTCCCGTAGATTCTTGTTCGGCATTACTAAAGATACCGGTTAAAAGTTCTGAATCTGTTCCGCTTAAGTTTAGATTATTAGTATTAAGTGTAATATTTCCGGCGTTGCCTTTGGCGAAAGTACTGGTGCTAATTTCGCCACCGTTATTAATGTTAACTGAATCTTTGATTTCTATATCAATGTTTCCGGCATTACCTAATGAGGACGCCTTAGCTTGACTCAGTATTCCTGTGATAATGTTATCAAGGCGGTTTATGGACAAATTCTCTGCTTTAATAATGATATCACCGGCATTTCCTATGGCAAAGCTATCAGTAGACACCTTGCCACCGGGTTGAATGTCAAGATGATTGTTAATGTCCAGTTGTATTTTCCCAGCATTACCTTGGGAACCGGTTCCAGCCTGACTGGCGATACCTGTAAACTGCTCTGTCTGTCCTGCGTTGATGATAAGATTGTTACTTTCAATTAAAACTTTTCCGGCGTTACCATTGGAATAGGTACTACTGCCGATGGTTGAACCGTTTAACAAAGTGATATCTTCGCTTACTTTTACAGTGACAAGGTTTCCATTTCCGCTTCCTTGTTGACTATTACTTAAAATTAAGCTGTTTTCTACAGTCAGGTTCTGCGCAGATATAAATAACTTAGAAGCATTTCCGCTACCATAGGAGTCACTACTAATTACGCTGTTGTTTTTAAGGTTTAAAACGTTTTCTACCTGTAGATTAATAGGTGCTGAACTGTTATCTCCACCATTATCATTAATGATCCATCCTTGGTTCATACTCACCGAGTCGGCTTTAATAGTGCTATAACCTGTGGCCGGGTTATCACCGATATTGGAATTAAGTAGGGCGGAGTTGGTTAACTGTATGTTTCCGCTATTCAGGTTAATAGTGCCTGCACCATTTCCGCTGACATCCAGAAAAGATTGGACAATATTTATTTGACCGGAATTGTTATTGTTTTCTATCTTGTCGTTTTGATTTAACGGTATGTTTTGTCCCGCCTCTTCAGTAGTGTTTAAATGTAAATTTCCGTTTTCGACCAGTAATTCCGATTCATTTATATCAATTGTTCCGGTATTGATTGATAAGGTATTTCCGGGATTTAAGGTTAACAATGCGCCATTCATGGTGATATTGGCGTTAGAGCTTTTGACAAAGCCAAAAGAGAGTGGTTCTGCGATGCTTAAAGAACTGGAGTTTTCTAAGGTGCTAAAATACTCAGTATTATCAGAAAATAGAATAGAATTTGCCGTGGAAACATAAAAAGAAGCCGGAACATCAATTTGTGCTGTTTGACCGAATAAAATTCCAGCTGGATTAATAAAATAAAAGTCGGCATTTTCAATATTGGATTGTAATAATCCATTAATCGTAGAGATGTTTCCTCCCGTTACACGAGAAATAACATTGTTGATATCGGCACTACCGGAAAAAATTGCCGATTCGCCATTGTTAATATTAAATTCTTGAAAGCTATGAAACAGGTTTGCACCGCTGCGACTGCCTAATTGTTCGGTAATATTATAATTTGGGCCTTGCAAAGTAAGGGCATGACCCACGGAACCATCGGTAATGATTTCACCCCAACTTGTTGAACAACATAGCAACATACCGATTAGGCTTACTAATCGGAAATAGTTGGATTTAAAATGTTGTTTACAACAAAAGTTCAATGCACTTGCCTCTAATTCAATGCTACGCAATCCAATTTGGAGTTATTTGTCTTTTTTGGCGGGACAAATTGATTAACACCACTTTGATCATTGTTTTGTTTTTGGGGCTGTTCATTAATCAATAAACGTTTACCTAAAGGTAAATTAATGCTATCGGAATGAGATGTTGGTAATCCGCCTTGACCTGCCCAGGTTAAGGAACTAGGGATCTCACCGGCACTCACTTTACAGGGATTTTTACTAATCTTGGTTTGCTCGGAAAAACGCGTACTAATATTTAAAATCGAAGAAGAAAGATCCAGGGTAGGGGCTGTGACAGTAACATTTCCACTAACTCCATCGGGTGCTGCTGCCTGAATTACGTTTTGAGGCGTATTTGGTTGAAAATCGATTCGATCGTCCTGGTTGGTTAAAAATACCTGATTGCTGGGAAATATTAATTGTGGAGTGTCAATTAAAATATCTCCGCCGCTGGCCCCGGTTGCGGCCGTATTACCCTGGATAAATCCGGTTTTCATAATGAGAGCCGGGGTGGTGATACTAATATCACCGCCATTGCCTAGTTCGCCACTGACCGAAGTGGTAATTAAACTGTTATCAATACTTACTAAACCACTATTGATTTGTATTTCACCGGCATTTGAAATAACTGATTCGGTAGTAATTGAAGACTCTGAATTTAGAGTCAAACTATCTGAGGTTGAAATTTTAATATTTGCAGCTGGAGAATTACCGGAACTTTTGGCCGAAATAACAGATCCGTCTTCCATTGCTAAGGTTCCTGAATCGATAGAAATGGTTTGCTCAATACTTTGTGCGGATTCCACAGTTCCAGTTGAACTAATATTAATTGCCGCTCCATCATTCATAGTTAATGACTCGGATTGAATAAAGATGTTTCCAACTTGTCCCGAGATGGATTCATTATTTGAGGAACTTGAGATACCGGTATAAAGATCATTTTGTACTTCTATAGATATATCTTTAGCTTGAATATTAATGGTTCCGGCATTACCCGAGGTATAAGTACTACTTGATATTTGTCCACCATTAATTAATTTGAGTTGTTTGTCCACTAGGACATCTATCTGACCTGCATCACCCGTAGCACCATCAAATGTGTCGCTACCAATTCCTGTGAAGAACTCCGAGGTTTGCTGGTCGATTAAAATATTCTCGGCGCGTATTGATAAGTCTCCGGCATTCCCTAGCCCCTCAGTATTACTTCCGATTTCCGCACCTTTCAAAATACTTAATGTTCCGCCGACCTTAAGCTCTATAAACCCGGCATGTCCGGATGATCCTTCATCTGCATCACTTGAAATCCGAGCATCGTGAATGTCAAATGTGTCGTTGACCGTTACTTGAATTGCCCCAGCATTACCAGAAGAACTGGATTTGGCACTGCTATAAATACCGGCGGAAAAATTCGCTTGTTCAGTATCTATAAGCAACGAATCAGCGTTGATTATGATATTTCCGGCATTACCGACTGAATAAGTATCGCTGGAGACTCTTGCACCACTAACAATATGCATCGGACCAGATGAACTAATTTGAATAAATCCGGCATTTCCGCTGGAGGTATCCTCAGCATTACTGGAAATACCTGTGCGAAATGTAGAATCTTCGCCATCTAAAATAATAGTAGATGCATCTACTTTAATATCGCCAGCGTCACCAACTGCGTAAGTATTGCTTGATATCGCCGAGCCATTAACGATGCTCAATAGCTCTTCTATGTCAATTTGAATGGTTCCGGCATTTCCACTTGAAGTCTCTTCCGCATTGCTGAAAATTCCGGTTCTAAATTGGGCTTCCTTTCCATTTAAGTAAAGGTTTTTAGCCTTGATGACGATTTCTCCTGCATCTCCTTTGGCATTGGTATTACTGCCGATTTCGGCGCTATTGGACAAACTGAAATTATTACCAGAAGTGATGAGAATTTGCCCTGCATGACCCAGAGAGTTTTCACCGGTATTGCTGGTTATGTGCCCATTATTCAAATTGATGTTATCTGTAACAACGACATAAATACTGCCTGCATTACCTTCGGAATCAGGTTTAGCATCACTAAATATTCCGGTAAATTTGCTTGAGTCTTGTCTTTCGATATTCAAATTCTTAGCTTGGATATAAATGACTCCGGCATTACCTATTGAAAAGGTATTTGAGCTAATTTCTCCACCACTTAAAATACTGACGGTATCGCTTGCTTCAATCTTAATTGAGCCGGCATCACCTTTTGTACTAGAGGTATTGCTAAACACACCGGTAGCAAAACCACTTTTTCGATCAATTAATAGTTGAGAGGTAGAGATATCGATATCTCCGGCATTTCCTAAACCGTCCGTATTAGTACTAACTACACCACCATCAATTATTTCAATATCGTTTTGAACATTAAATATGAGTTGGCCTGCATTACCTTGGGAATTTAATTCTGCATTACTGAAAACACCAGTAATGAAGCTTGATCCTTGAGTATCAATTTTTATATCGCCAGCTTCAATATTAATTTCACCGGCATTTCCGATAGACTCCGTATTACTGGAGATTTCCGCACCGCCAAGAACTTCCAACAAGCCAGGTGCATTGATTTTTATTTGTCCAGCATCTCCAGATGAAGTTTCTTTCGCATTACTTAAAACGCCTGTAATAATTCCGCTATCTTGGGCATCCAATGAAATATTATTGGCTGTAATTACAATATCACCCGCATCTCCCGACGCTTCCGTATTGCTGGATATCCAGGCACCATTGTGTATATTCAGCTGTTCGGTAACATTTAATTGAATTGAACCGGCATGGCCTTCGGAGTTTTCTTTGGCATCACTGAAAACCCCGGTGCTAAATCCACCTTGTCTATCTATGGTGATATTTTTCGCAGTAATTTGGATATCGCCGGCATTACCTAGACCATCAGTATTCGTGTTTATTTTCCCGGCATCAAATATGGTAAGTTCTTCTTGTACGATAAGGTCAAGTTGACCTGCATTTCCCTGAGAATTTTCTTCTGCCTGGCTAAAAATTCCGGTAAAGAAATTAGAATCGTTGGTGTCGATTAGGACATATCCAGCATTAATATTAATCGTTCCGGCATTTCCACTTGATTCCGTGTTACTGGATATTTCAGCACCACCAAGAATTTCCAATAAGCCCGGAGCAGTAACTTCGATTTGACCGGCATCACCCGAAGAAGTTTCTTTCGCATTACTTAAAATACCGGTAATTATACCGCTGTCTTGAGCGTCAAAAGTAATGTCGTGAGCTGAGACTTCAATATCACCTGCGTTACCAATGGATTCCGTATTACTGGATATCCAGGCTCCGTTCTTAATCGTTAATTGTTTGTCGACAAATAATTGGATTGAGCCTGCGTTGCCACCGGAATCGGTTTTTGCATCGCTAAATATACCGGTAAAATTTGACGAGTTCGAACGATCCATTACGATATTTTCGGCACGCAGTTGAATAACACCCGCATCACCTTCAGATATAGTATTACTGTTGATCTGTCCGCCATTAATTATATTAATATTGTTTTCTGCATTTACTGTAATAAATCCTGCGGAACCTGAACCGGTGCTAAATGATTCGGTAAATATGCCAGTAGGATAAGGAGAGTCTTTTCTATCTATCTGCAAGTCATCAGTTAATATCTCAATATTGCCTGAATTCCCTTCGCCAAAGGTACTACTGCTAATAAAGCCACCATTTTCCAGTAGGATGGAACCATTGCTTTGGATATCTATATCGCCGGCATTGCCCATGGTCACGAATTGCACATCACTGGAAATATTACCATCATTGATATACAACGAATGATCAACAAATATCGAGACGTAACCGGCATTCCCGAAAGCACCTTCCGAAGCATTGCTGGAAATTTGACTATTAAAGTTCGCGTCATTACGGATGATTTCCAAACTACCTGATTTAATATCTATATCGCCTGCATCTCCATAAGCTTGGGTATCACTGGATATACGTGCCCCGTTTAGTATTTGAATACTATCTTGGTTGGTGATGTTTATCGAACCTGCATTACCATTGGAATTAAATTTGGCATCACTTGATATTCCGGTGGCGAAACTTAAATTGTCACTAAAAATTTCGTCTGAAAATATGGAACCTGCGGCATCGATCACTAGATTACCGGATGCAATGTTGATATTTCCGGCATGGCCTATTGAATTTGTATTGGATGATATATTGGCGTTCCCGGATAATTTTAAAGTTTCATTAATCGTCATAAAAATTGAACCGGCATGGCCTTCAGAAAATTGTTTGGCATCGCTAAAGATTCCCGATGCACTAATAAACATATCCGGATCGGTCTGTTGATAATCGATTAATAAGTTATTACTTGCAATATTTATTTGTCCGGCATCTCCGTTGGAATAAGTATTGCTTGCAATTTCACCACCGCCTAGTATTTGAACATCTCCACTGGCCTGTATATCAATAGAACCGGCATCGCCTTCATCGGTACTTCGTGTATTACTAAAAACACCGGTAGTTATAACCTGATTGGCTTGCCTATCGATTTTTAGGTTTTTTGTTTTAATTTGTATGTCACCGGCATTTCCCAAGGCAAAGGTATTCGTAGATATCTTCCCGCCGTTTATCAGATCGATCTGATTAGACATATCAATGTTTAAAAATCCTGCATTTCCCGTACTATAAACTCCTGCTTGGCTTGCTATACCTGTAAATAAATTACTGGTTTTGCCGTTAACTACTAAATTTTTCCCTTTTAAATTGATAAAACCGGCATTGCCTTTGGAAAAAGTGTTACTACCGATAGCAGCCCCGTCTAGAATGGTCATAGTATCATTAACGGTAATATCTATAGCCCCGGCTTTTCCCATATCAAGGCTTTCCGAACTACTGAATATCCCGGTGGAGCGAGCTCCCTGACCATCCATTAAAATATTTCCAGCAACTAAATTAATGCTACCGGCATCACCATAACCGAAAGTGGTACTGCTAATATTTCCACCTTTGATAATTTGTAGTGATTGATCAATATTTAAATCGAGAAATCCTGCATTACCCGTAGAGATAGGACTGGCATCACTGAATACGCCGGTTCGGAACATTGATTCTCCTAAGCTGATAAAGAGATTACCGGATTGTAAGGCCACCATACCGGCATTACCATCTGCTTCGGTAATGCTTGCGATTGATGCACCGTTAATGATTGATATGGTGTCACTATTATTAATTGTTATAGAACCGGCATCACCGCTAGAACCGTCAAGCGCATCACTAAATATACCAGTTAAAATTCCTGAACTATTGGCATCCAGATTAATGGAATTAGAGATGATTTCGATATCACCGGCGTTACCGGTCGATTCGGTATTGGAAGATAGCCAGGCACCGTTAATAATGTTGAGGGAGTCGGTAACGGTAACACGCAGACTTCCGGCGTGACCGGAAGAACCAAATTCAGCATCACTAAAAATTCCAGTAAAACGGTCATTGTCTTCACGGTCAATATTGATATTTTTAGCATTAACGGTAATTAAACCTGCATTTCCGCTGGAAACTGTATTAGTTGAAATTTCACCACCGCCATTAATGGTTAAGGTTTCACTCACTTGAATATTAATAGAACCGGCATTACCGCTGGATTGGCTCTTGGCAATACTGGTAACACCGGTGTCAAACGGATAATCCTTTCCATCGATGATTAAATTTGTAGCCTTTAAATTGATATCACCGGCATTACCCGAAGAGTATGTATTAGAGCCAATCTTGCCACCATTTTGTAAGATTGCCGTATCGTCAACGGTTACATTTAGCAGACCTGCATTTCCATTCGAGCCACTGATAGCATCACTAAATATCCCGGTTATAGCTCGGGTATCGACTGTGTCTATAAGTAACTGACCGGTATGGACACGGATCTCTCCTGCATCACCATCAGCAAAAGTATTACTACCAATTTCAGCAGCACTTAATATAGTGGTAAGACCAGAAACATCAACATTTACAAAACCAGCGTTACCGGTTGAGCCAAATTCCGCATTGCTGGAAATACCGGTAAAAAACTCTGAGCCTAAAGTATCCAGATAAAGATCGCCGGCTTTTACCGATACACTTCCAGCATCCCCAATGGAGCTGGTATTGGAAACGATTTTGCCACCATTGATAATCTGTAATAAACCGGTAACTTCGACCGATACGGTCCCGGCAGCACCTAATGAATCTTCTTGTGCATTACTTAATATTCCGGTAATGCTACTATTGTCTTGTCGATTAATGGTCATTGTGTCGGCATTAACTTTAACTTCTCCCGCATCCCCTTCGCCAAAAGCACTGCTGGCTATCTGTCCTCCATTAATAATATTTGCGTGTTTGGCTACATTTAAATTAACAGAACCGGCATATCCGGTACCGTCCGAGTTGCTAACAATCCCGGTTAAAATTTCTGAATTTAGGTTATCAATCGTTATTTCTGATGTTTTTATATTAATCGTGCCGGCATTACCTTGACCAAAAGTATTGGTGGAAACTTCTCCACCGTTTTGTAAGGTGAATAATCCGTCAACAGTAATATTGAGCTCTCCGGCGTGTCCGGTTGAGTTGGTTTGACTAACAATGCCTGTTAGACTATTTGCACCTAAGTCATCTATTAATATTTCACCGCTATGAATGTTTACCGTGCCGGCATCACCACTAGAAAATGTATTACTGCCAATAGTAGCGCTGGAATAAATTTCTGTAAGTCCTGTAACGTTAATATCAAGATTACCGGCGTCACCAACCGAACCTGATTCGGCATTACTGATAATTCCCGTTAAATAGGGCGACCCAGTATCATCTAAAAAGAGTTGTTTAGTATTGACTTTTATATCGCCGGCATTACCTCCTGCGAAAGTACTACTGGTAATTTTTCCACCATTAACAACGGCTATCCAATCATTGCTAGTAATAGAAATTTCTCCGGCATTACCAGTGGAATTACCGGAAGAATTACTAAAAATCCCGGTGGTACCATTGGCATCAAAGCGATTAATATAAAGGTTATTAGTAAGAATATTAATATCTCCAGCATTGCCTTCAGAAAAAGTGCTGGTCGAGACAATTCCGGAATCAAAAATTTCAAAACTATCTGATACTTTAATATCGATAAACCCGGCTTGACCACTAGAGTTTGAGGTGGCCTGACTTGAAATTCCGGTTAATCCATCGGTGTTTTTACCATCGATATAGATACTAGCGGCTTCAACCAGAACCACTCCGGCATTACCGGCGGCAAAAGTATTACTCCCGATTTCACTTTGATTTAAAATTTCGAGTGCCCCAGAGAGTTGAATTTCAACCAAACCGGCGTTGCCACTACTATCGTTATTAGCATTACTGACAATACCGGTGAGAAAGTCTGAATCCCGGCGATCAATTTTTAAGTTTATTGCTGAAACAAATACATTTCCGGCATCACCCTCAGCAAAAGCACTACTGGATAAAATGCTACCATTAAACAGCTCTATATTATTTTCGACTAAAAGGTTAATCGAAGGCGATTCACCGGCACCGGTACTATCGTTTTTAATCCAGGTATTATCCATTTCCAGGTTTTGAACCATAATATTGGAATCAAACACTTCATTGCTTGCGCCGGTATTGGTGTTAAACAAATCAGTTACCGTTAATTCGGTATCTCCGGCAGCTATATTGATTTGGCCCCCACCATTACCACTGACATCAATTTGTGTATTGATGAGTTTTAAAGAGCCTGTTGCGTTTAATTCGTTTTGCTCTAATAAAGGTTGGTCCAGTGCTACAGTGGTATTATTTGAGCCTGTAGCGACCATGCTAACAATACCCGATTCACTATATATTTGAGCACTATCAGCTTCCAGTTCGCTACTGGTAAAAGAAAGGTGTTGTTCGTTCTGAGAAGATATTAAACTACCGTCCATAACAATTTTGGCAGTTTGTTGATGGGTAAATCCAAAAGAGGAGGGGGTTGCAACACTTAAAGAACTACTATCAGGATTAGCTGCATCAAATTGAAATCCGTCGGAAAAATTAAGACTTTTTGCGGTGGAAGCGTGAAAGGCGGCCGGAACATTAATTTGTGCATTTTGACCGAATATTATGCCGGCCGGATTAATAAAATAGAAATCAGCATTACCAACCTGTGACTCTAGCAAACCGTCAATACTCGAAGCACTTCCTCCAGTAACTCGGCTTATTACGTTAGCGATATCGGATGCTCCGGTAAAGGTTGCCGATTCGGCCGGATTGATATTAAAGGTGTTAAAACTATGAAATAAGTTATTACCGGCTCGACTACCTAGATCTTCGCCTATTAGAAAATTTGGTCCATTAATTGAAACCTGAGGCCCTAAACTGCCATCCGTTACAATTTCAGCAGATAAATTACTTGAAATAGCAAAAAATGAAATGGGTAAAATGAAATAGCAAAGTTGCTTTTTCATTACTACGCTCCTTCCTTATTAGTTAGTCTTTGTTATTGTTAGTAATGCACTAGGGATTGGATGCCCTAGGTAAAAACTGATAAATCTATTATATTAAGGTACAAAATTTTGATATTTTAACACTTAAAATAGTAAAATTTTGTTAACTGTCTCACAGTATTATTTATTTCCTTCCATATCTAAAACAATTTTTCCCGTCATACTTCCGGACTGTATGCCGTTATGTGCATCTATGCTCTTTGACAATGAAAGGGTATGACTAATATGAATTTTTAAATGTCCTGTTTCGAAATATTCTTTGCAGCGATCTAAAATAAACATTTGATGTTTCCGTGCTTTAGGTAAATCTTTTAACATGGGAGTTAACATCAATTCAAAACTTATGGAGTGGTTCATAAGCCGTGCATGTTTCCAAACCACATCCGTTCCCGGGTCCAATAATGTGACTAAAGATCCTGAATAGGAGAGGGCATTAATGCTTTGTATAAATACTTCTCCACCGACAGTATCAAGGATGACATCTACACCTTTGTTTTCAGTCCACTGCATAACAGCATCGACAACATCTGTTTGTTTATAATTAATAACGTGATCGGCCCCTAAATTTCTAACAAATTTCTCTTTTTCTTCACTGCTTACCGTAGTACAAACCTTGGCACCGGCAAGCTTTGCGAGTTGAATGGCAACATGGCCAACACCACCGGCACCAGCATGAATTAAAACAGTCTGATTCTTATGCAAACCGGCCTTGTCGTATAATGCTTCCCAGGCAGTAATTAGCACCAATGGTGAGGCCGCCGCTTCAATAAAGCTGAGATTAGTAGGTTTCAACATAAGTTCATCCTGATTTATCACCGTAAATTCAGCATAATTCCCTTGTATATCGCCTAGTCCACCATGACAAAACCAAACTTCATCTCCTTGCTTAAATTTATCGACTTTATCTCCAACCGCAACAACCACACCGGCTCCGTCACAACCCAGAACGGCCGGTAATTTATCAGGAAAAAATAGGGCATTAGCTCTTACTTTGGTATCGATGGGATTTATACCAGCTGCTTTAATTTGAACCTTGACTTGAGAAGGGTGAGTTATTTGGGGGGCTTCTATTTCTGTTAGTTGTAATACTTCGGGATCACCTGCTTTAGTCATTAACACAGCTTTCATTTAAAACTCCGGTTTTAATATGGTTAACTACAGAAGTATTACCCAAATAGGTAGAAATGTATATTAGCTTATGTGAAGAATTTTTGAAAAAGAAATTTTAAGGAGAAGAATCTTTAATTTTTCTATGATTATTAAATGCTTTTTAATTAAATTGATTTGTTAGAAATATTTTCTATGTACATGAAATATAAATAAACCCCTGCATTAAATCAGAGATTGAATCTTGGGAAAAATAGAATGGGATTTAGTGTCATTGTTGTATCGTAATTACCGGTGGGAGTACGTTATTACCTTGTGAGTTATTTTCATTCTCCTCTTGATCGTCCCAATTCTCATTTTCCCAGCTATTTTCTTCATCCTACTAACCATTTTCCTAATTATTTTCATCATCCCATGGGTCATTGTTTTGGTTTCCTTACTACTAATATTTAAATCACTTTCAACAACAGCTTCTACAGTTGCCATGGGATTGAATATTGAATTAGCGATTAAAAAATTACCTTTAGCGTTATGGGTACCATTAACGATTTAACCATGTCCGTCGCGGTCTTTTATCTCAGTACTTAATTCAAAGTCTCCGCTGGTACTATCATAAATACCCGAAACAGATTTACTACCACCGCTTGGACATTCCTTTTCAAAGGAAATATCTTCGAAATAAGTGAATGACAAGTATCGTCGAAATTAATAACTTGTTCATAAATTTCTTCCAAAAGATTATTTTTATATTTTACCTGGAAGAAACAATAGAATTTTAGCTTGGTAAAAAAAGTAGAACGATCTCACATGACTGTCAGGGGTAACTTGAAAGTGTACTAATCCGGTCAACCTGAAAAGGTAAAATCTTCTTCTGGATTTTCTTCTCAAACTTTTAAAAAATCTATTTCTCTTCCTGTATATTCTTCTATCTTCTTCTTTTCTTAGTGTCTATCAGCCCAATGAACTTAAAGGAACATGCTATGATTCAAAAAAATAATGGGCAACAAAACAATATTGATGCTATTCAAATGCCCTTGCCACTATCTGGAGATAAGGAAACGGCTTTATTAATTGAACAATTGAGGTACTTAAAACTACCCGGAATTGCAGAATATTATGAACTTACAGCCCTTAAAGCAAACAAAGACAACTGGTCTCATGTGAGCTATTTAGCTCAGCTAATTGAGTTGGAGAGCAACCTGAGAAAGGAAAAAGCCGTTGAACGAAAGGTCAAGGCTGCTCGCTTTCCAGTACTAAAAACTCTAGAGCAATTTCGATGGAACTGGCCAAAACAGATCAACCAGTTGCAGGTCAAAGATCTCTTTCGGCTACAGTTTATAAAACAGCATGCGAATGTCATTTTATACCCCTCCCCAATGTCTAGACCAATTTTATAAAAAGTTAAGATATAATCCTTTCACTTAAAATTAATCAAATTGTCGTTTTTGCGCCGCAGGCATTATCCAATTTACCGCTCACTTTGATGCGG
>Ga0209475_10000732_pt1 | contig 54024 bp, 64 predicted proteins | sample tdDd471_FD_187128 | JGI IMG/M metagenome (GOLD analysis project Ga0209475, IMG submission 187128) | Marine sediment microbial communities from the Atlantic coast under amendment with organic carbon and nitrate - tdDd47.1 (SPAdes)... | ecosystem: Environmental > Aquatic > Marine > Coastal >... | reverse complement strand
GCATCAGATCACGCCCTTGCCAGGGCCGTAAGCGCCATCAATAATAGACCCCGAAAATGCCTCAACTTCAGAACGCCAAACGAGGTCCGAAAAAACCCAAGTGGTGCGCTTTCAAATGGAATCTAGGGTATTGAGGGTCTTGACAAATTACCGGTCATATGATTATTTTCCTTTTCGCTAATTTCTTCTAAAATGCTGTTTTGCCGATATTTTTTTGGTGCACTCGGGGAAAATGATAAAAAATGATAAGGATTTTTTCCGTTTTCGGCTCTTTTGTAAGTAAATCAAATACTTAGTCGATTTCGACTAGGGGGTTTTTGTGCGTTTTCTGCCGTTTAGCCGGCATTTTTTGTCGATTTCCAGACTATCTCCCCCTACCCCCTCCCCCTTTTAGGAAAAGCCGGAGGGGGTACATATTTTCTCGTGGAGAGAACGCAAAAAGGGACACGTAACGAGTACATGTCCCCTTTTTGCTTGGGCCCTCAGCCGCCGCTAAGGGTTCTGGATCCTTCGCTTTGCTCCGGGGCCTCAGAACACCTACAGCGGCAAAGCCGCTAAGGGTTCTGGATCCTTCGCTTTGCTCCGGGGCCTCAGAACACCTACAGCGGCAAAGCCGCTAAGGGTTCTGGATCCTTCGCTTTGCTCCGGGGCCTCAGAACACCTACAGCGGCAAAGCCGCTAAGGGTTCTGGATCCTTCGCTTTGCTCCGGGGCCTCAGAACACCTACAGCGGCAAAGCCGCTAAGGGTTCTGGATCCTTCGCTTTGCTCCGGGGCCTCAGAACACCTACAGCGGCAAAGCCGCTAAGGGTTCTGGATCCTTCACTTTGCTCCGGGGCCTCAGAACACCTACAGCGGCAAAGCCGCTAAGGGTTCTGGATCCTTCACTTTGCTCCGGGGCCTCAGAACACCTACAGCGGCAAAGCCGCTAAGGGTTCTGGATCCTTCACTTTGCTCCGGGGCCTCAGAACACCTACAGCGGCAAAGCCGCTAAGGGTTCTGGGCTCAAGGAATGATCGGCGACCAGGCGGGGTCGGAGGCATCGACGGGGGTTTTGATTTCCCGTTCATTGTAGCCGGTCAGGTCGATGGAGAAGATGCGGGTTTTGACCTCGCCTTTGTTGCCCACCGGGGTTTCACGGAAGAACATCAAGACCCGGCCATTGGGCGCCCAGGTCGGAGATTCGACCAAATAGCCCTTGGCCAGTAGGCGTTCGCCGGTGCCGTCGGGTTTCATCACGCCGATGTAGAAGGTGCCGTTCAGCATTTTGGTAAAGGCGATGAGATCGCCGCGCGGCGACCAGACGGGGGTCGCATAGCGGCCTTTGCCGTAGCTGATCCGCTTGACGTTCTTACCATCGGAATCCATCACATAAATCTGCTGGGAACCGCCGCGGTCCGAGTTGAAAGTCACGCGTGAACTATCTGGCGCGAAGCTCGGTGAGGTGTCGATGGAGGGGTGACGGGTCAGCCGCTTGACTACTCGGGTGCGCAAATCCATGGAGTAGATTTCCGAGTTGCCGTCCTTGGCCATACTCATGATCACCCCATTGCCGTCGGGCGAGAAGCGCGGTGCGAAGGTCATGCCCGGGAAATCGCCCAGCAACTCCTGGCGGCCCGTGTCGATGTTGAAAATATAGACCCGCGGGACGTTGCGGTAGAACGACATATAGGTGATTTCCTGAAGCGTCGGCGAGAAGCGCGGCGTCAGGACGAGCGAAGTGCCGTCGGTCAGGAAGCGGTGCTTCGCGCCGTCCTGATCCATGATCGCCAGCCGCTTGACCCGGCGCTTGGCCGAACCGGACTCGGCGATATAGACGATGCGGGTGTCGAAATAGCCCTCTTCGCCGGTCATCCGCTTATAGATGGCGTCGGCGATGATATGGGCGACGCGACGCCAGTTGTCGGGAATGGTGAAATAGGCCAGCCCGATCATCTGCTGTTCGGCAAACACATCCCACAGCCGGAACTCGACCCGCAGGCGACCATCCTCGGCCATTTCGGTGCGGCCCTGCACCAAGGCCTGGGCGCTGATCACCCGCCAGTCGCCAAACCGGGGGAGCGCGCCGATCGCCGTTTCGTGCTGGATGAAGGCCCGCCGGTCGATGGGGCGGAACAGGCCGGAGCGCTCAAGATCGGCCGCCACGACCGAGGCGATGTTGGCCCCATAGGCGCTTTCGGCAGCGTTCGAGCCGATGAAATTGGTCACCGCAATGGGCAGCGGCTCGACCTTGCCCTGGGTAATGTCGATTTTAAGCTCGGCCTGCGCCGAGCCTACCGTCAGGAAGATCGCGATCAGCGCAAAGACAAAAGCGCTCAAACGTTTTTTTCCAGTCATCATTGGCCGAACATCTCCCTGGGATTGAAACTCAACGTCATTGTTTTCCAGCGGTCGTATTTATCAAGTGGCAATTTGAACGGTTGGCAGCGCGGATTCAAGACTGCACGCATGGCGCTTTCCGCCGCCGTCCGGTAGAACCCGTCGCCCAGCATCCGCACCGAGCTCAAATGATCGGCCTTGCGCACGGTGCCGTCCGGGTTCATATGAACCCGGATATCGATCACCAGATTTTCCGCATCCTTGGCCCCAGCGGGCACGTTCCAGCAGCGGGCGATCTGTTGTCGCACGGCGTCAATTTCGCTCAACGTCAGCGGCCGCGAGGTGTCCATCGGCTTACTCGACGAAGCCAGCGCCTTGGCGATTTCATTTTCGAAGGCCTCTTCCTTCGACTTTTCCTTCTTCTCCGGCTCCTTCTTCGGCGCGGGCTTGGGGTCCCGCTTCTGAAGGTCCTTCAGCACCGAACTCATGGAGGCCAGGAAGTCGGGCGGCTTGGGCTTTTTCTTCGGCTTCAACTGGGCCAGACGATCCGGCGCCTTGGGTTTCGGCTTCGGTTTGGCTTGCGGTTCCGGCTTGGGCTCGGGCTTTTTCTTTACTTCTTTTTTTGGCTTGGGCTCGGGCGGCGGAATGGCGGCGATTTCCTCCTTGGGCTCCGGCTCGGGCGGGGCCTCGGGGGCGGGCTCGGGCGTTTCGGCCTGTTCCGGCGCGGGCGGCGGCGGAGGGGGTGGTGGCGCGGGCTTCGGCTCCGGCTTGGGTTCGGGCTTCGGCTCTTCCTTGGCCTGCTCTTCCGGCTTGGGCGCGGGCGGCGTTTCGGGCAGGTTGGTTTCCTCGTCCACGGTCACCAACTCAACGATTATCGGCGGCTCAACCAGCAACTCGTCGCTTTTAAAAAACGGCAAGCCGAAGTAAGCGATAACGACAATCGCGATATGCAGCAAAGAAGAGACGAGGAAAGCGACCTTCATGGGTTAGCGGCCCTTTTTGCCTTTCTCTTTTGGCAATTGCGCAACCATGGCGACCTTTTTGAAGCCCGCCTTGTTGACCGCGCCCATCACCGCCATGACGCGGCCGTAGTTGATCTCCTGATCGCCGCGCACGAAAATTCGCACATCCGGGTTATTGCCGGTAATCGCGACAAGGCGCGGACCGAGACCGATCAGGTCGATCTGGGTGTCCTGAATGTAGATTTTGCCTTGCTTATCGACGGTCACCGAGATGGGCTCGTCCTGGCCTTGAATGACCGACGCCTTGGTTTTCGGCAAATCGACCTCGACGCCAACGGTCAGCAGCGGTGCGGTGACCATGAAGATCACCAGCAGCACCAGCATGACATCGACCATGGGCGTGACGTTGATTTCGGCCATTGGGCGGTAGGCTCTCCGCCGCCCCACCCGGCTTCCACCGCCGCCTTGAAATGAGCCCCCCATGGCTAGGACCGGTCCCATTCACGGAAAGCGCTGCGGCTTTCTTCGACTTCGGCCGGGGTTTGCGCCTTCCCGGCAGGCTGGCTTTCCGACGACAGTTCCATCTGGCGGGACAGAATGGCCGAAAACTCACCGGCAAAGGTTTCAAGCCGTGAGGCATAGCGATCAAGATCGCGGGAAATCTTATTATAGGCGACTACGGCGGGAATAGCGGCGACCAGCCCCAAGGCAGTGGCGAACAAAGCCTCTGCAATGCCCGGCGCAACGACGGCTAGGCTGGTGTTTTTGGTCGTCGCAATGGCCTGGAAACTGTTCATGATCCCCCAGACGGTGCCGAACAATCCGATAAACGGCGCGGTTGATCCGGTCGAGGCAAGGAAGGTCATGTAACGTTCGACCTGATCCATCTCGCGGGCCACGGTGATTTGCATCACCCGGTCAATCCGCACCGCCATTCCGGCGCGCATTTCGCTGGTTCCGCCTTGATGGCCGCGCCGCCATTCACGCATGGCGCGGGAGAAAACCGCCGACATGGGATCTTTGGGCGCGCCTCCGATCCTGTCGTAAAGCTCTTCCAAGGGGCTGCCGGACCAGAAGGAGCTTTCAAACTGTGTCGCCCGCGCATTCAGACGGCGCAGCTTGAAGGTTTTGTTGAAAATGATCGCCCAACACCAGACGGAAGCAATCACCAGCACCGCCATGACGATTTTGACCACGAGATCGGCCCGCATAAACAGGCCGATCATGGACAGATCGTTGCTGACCGACCCGGCCAGAGCCGCAGCTTCGACTACGTTGTTCTCCATACTTCCAATTCGCTCCTCATCTTCAAAATCGGCATCGCCATTTCGTGCTTTTAGTGTCAGCCCGCCGTAACCAGTTCGTCCAATGGTCCCTTGACCGCAGCGGGGATACGCACCGGCTTGCCGCTCTCGTGCATGCAGGCGACCCGCACCTTGACCCGCACCAATTCTTCGCCGTCACGGGAAATGGACTGCTCCATCTTGAGGCTTGCGCCTTTCACTTCCGTTACCCAGGTACGGACTTCGAGAAAATCGTTCAGCCGCGCCGGTTTGAAATAGTCCACCTCGGCATGGCGGATGGCGAAATCCAACTTGTCGCTTTCCTTCAAGTCACGCAGATGGATGCCAGCCTTGCCAAGCATTTCGGTGCGTCCGCGCTCGGCGAACCGCAGGTAATTGGCATAATAGACGATTCCCGCCGCGTCGGTGTCTTCGTAATAGACCCGGAGGGGCATGACGTGGAACTTACCCTCCATCTTGCCTCTAATCGGCATTAAGCCCTCCGTCACCATTGAACAAATCGGGGATTTCACGGCCCTTTGGCGGGTTGAGGCCCAGATGCTCATACGCCTTGTCGGCCAGCATGCGTCCGCGCGGCGTGCGCATCAGCAAGCCCATCTGAATGAGATAGGGTTCAATCACTTCTTCAATGGTGTCGCGCTGTTCGGAAAGAGCGGCGGCCATGGTTTCCACGCCGACCGGCCCGCCGCGATAGTTTTCGGCAATACAACTCAGGTAACGGCGGTCCATAGCATCGAGTCCAAGCTTATCGACCTCCAGGCGATTGAGCGCACCATCGGCGACCCCTGAATCAATGGGCGTATGCCCCGAAACGGCGGCGAAATCGCGTACCCGACGCAGCAATCGACCGGCCACGCGGGGCGTCCCGCGCGAGCGCCGCGCCACTTCATGGGCCCCGTCTTCGGTCATCTCAGCCCCTAGCACATCGGCACCACGCCGGACGATGCCGACCAGTTCTTCCTCGCTATAAAAATTAAGGCGCGTCGGAATGCCGAAGCGGTCGCGCAACGGCGTCGTGATCAGGCCCGACCGCGTCGTCGCGCCGACCAGTGTAAAGGGATTAAGGTCGATGCGAATCGACCGGGCGGCAGGCCCCTCGCCAATGATGAGGTCTAACTGAAAATCCTCCATGGCGGGATAAAGCACTTCTTCTATGGCAGGACTAAGGCGATGGATTTCATCGATAAACAGCACATCGCGCGGCTCCAGGTTGGTCAGCAAGGCGGCCAGATCACCCGCCTTGGCCAATACCGGCCCCGAGGTCGCGCGGAAATTGACACCCAGTTCTCGGGCGACAATCTGGGCCAGGGTCGTCTTGCCGAGCCCTGGCGGCCCGTAAAGCAGCACATGGTCCATGGCCTCGCCACGAGTTCGGGCCGCTTCGATGAAGACCCGGAGGTTTTCACAGGCCTTGCGCTGGCCGGTAAAATCGTCGAGCGACAAGGGGCGGAGAGAGCCTTCGCCAATATCGCTTTCGCCTTGTTGGGGGGTAATAACGCGATCTTCTTCCATAGCCTAGAGCCCCTTGGGGGCCAGCTCCTTGAGCCCCTCCCTGATCAAGGCGTCGACCGTCGCCCCATCTCCCAGAGCCTGAGCCGCCTTGGCAACCGCGCCCAAAGCCTCGCTACGGCCATAGCCCAAATTGACCAGCGCCGATGCGGCCTCGGCCGTATCGCCCCCGGCTGTCGGCGCAGGCGCCGCGCCGCCTTTACCCTCCAGCCCCGCTACGGGACCGAGCGCGAGGGTGCCGATCTTGTCTTTCAACTCGTTGAGAATACGGGTCGCCACCTTGGGACCGACGCCATTGGCTCGGGTGACCGCCGCCTTATCCTGAGCGGCAATGGCCTGCATCAACTGATCAGGCGGCAGAATGCTCAAGATTGCCAAGCCAACCTTGGAGCCCACCCCTTGCACTGTAGTCAGTAGACGGAACCAGTCGCGCTCGGCGGCATCGATAAATCCATAGAGATGAATGTGGTCTTCCCGCACATGGGTTTCCGTCTCGATGGCCACGGCCTCACCTACACCGGGCAAGCGCGAGAGCGTGCGCGACGAACAAAAAACCCGATAGCCGACGCCATTGACATCAATCACCGCCCAGTCTTCACCTGCCGAATCGAGAATGCCCTTGAGCTTGGAAATCATGCGCCGCCTCCCGCTGCGGTCTTGGCCCGCCCCCAGGCCGAATGGGTCGCCCGATGGTGAGCGTGACAGACCGCCACGGCCAAAGCATCCGCCGCATCGGCCGTCGCCAACTCGCAGCCCGGCAACAGGGTGCGCATCATCATTTTGACCTGTTCCTTGTCGGCATGTCCGGTGCCCACGGTGGACTTCTTGATCAGGTTGGCCGAATATTCGGCTACCGGCAGCCCCATCCGAGCAGGCACCAGCAAAACGATCCCCCGGGCATGCCCCAATTTCAGGGTTGAACCGGGATTTTTATTGAGAAAGGTTTCTTCGACGGCAGCCTCATCGGGGGTGTACCGTTCAATGATCGCCGCCAAGCCGTCATAAAGCTGAACGAGACGTTCGGCGAGGGGGCGCTTGCCGTTGGTCTTAACCGCACCGTCGGCAACATGACGCAGGCGGTTGCCGTCAACTTCAATGACGCCCCAACCGGAGACTTGTAGTCCAGGGTCCAGCCCAAGAAGCCTCATGCCCGCTATGGCCCCCTTCCCTTACAAAATTCTAAGAACTCAGCTTCGCCATGACCTCGTCGGAAACCTCGAAGTTGGACGAGACGCGCTGAACGTCATCATTGTCTTCCAAAACGTCGATCAGCTTGAGAATGGAAGACGCCTTGTCTTCATCCACTTCGGTCGTGGTTTGCGGTTTCCAGTCGAGCCGCGCCTCTTCCGGTTCACCGAATTTCTCAACCAGCGCTTCTTGCATCGTATTGAGATCGTCCGGCTCGCAGATGATTTCGTGGCCGCTGTCGTCCGACACAACATCGGTCGCGCCTGCTTCCAGGGCGACCTCGAACAACGCATCATGGTCGGCCTTGTCGGCGGGATAGTAGACCAGTCCCACGCGGTCGAACATGAAAGCCACCGAGCCGCTTTCGCCGAGGTTGCCGCCGTGCTTGGTAAAGGCGGCGCGTACTTCCGAGGCGCTGCGGTTACGGTTATCGGTCAGCACATCGACGATAATCGCGACACCGCCCGGACCATATCCTTCATAGCGAATTTCATCGAAGTTGGTGTCGTCGTCGCCACCGGCCCCTTTCTTGATCGCCCGCTCGATATTGTCTTTGGGCATGTTCTTGGCCCGGGCCGCTGCGATTGCGCCGCGCAGGCGCGGATTGTCGTTGGGATCGGGAATGCCCATTTTGGCCGCGACCATAATTTCACGCGCCAGCTTGGCGAATTCCTTGGCGCGCTTCTTATCCTGCGCGCCCTTGCGATGCATAATGTTCTTAAATTGGGAATGACCGGCCATAACTCTTCACTTGGATTTTGGTAAAAATAGGGTTGACGCGACAGCTGCGTTGGGCAGCGCCACCGCCAACGTTAGCCGCAACATAAATGAGTCGCAGCCGAAGGGAAAGCCCCGCTTCGGCTCAATTCCGGATAAAATCGGGCACGGCAGCCAAAGGGTCGGTAGCAGGCTTGGGCACAACGTCCCCGCGGCGCTCCATGTAGCGCCAGCGCTGGACGGTTTCGCCGACCACCGATTGGGGCTCGCTCTCCGCTCCCCAATGGGCTGAAAAGGCCGCCGTATCGCTGGCCGGACGGTGTTCCGCATCCAACGGATCGAACCGCATCCGCATAGGAATCGGCAGCCCTTCACCAATCGCCACGGCCTCGCCGGTTTTGAGCGAAGGCAGCGAGGCGAAAAGATCCTCGGATCCTTCAGGCATGGCATTGTGAACGAAGGCGAGATCTTGTTCGTTGCCCATCCTCATGGCGAAAAGCGTATTGCACTGGGAGAGAATGGGCACAGACAACTCGCTGGGCCGCTGACTGACGAGCCCTAAAGATACACCATACTTGCGCCCTTCCTTAGCGATCCGTCCGATGGCCCGTTTGGTTGGCCCGAAAACGTCGCCATCACCAGCGGGCACATAGCGATGGGCCTCTTCACAAACCAGTAAGATCGGCACCCGCTTTTCTTCCCTGGTCCAGAGTGCGAAGTCGAAAACCATGCGACTTAACAACGACACCACCACATCAACAATTTCGGACGGAACACCGGAAATATCGAACACGGTTAAGGGCTTGTCATCGACCGGTATCCTGAGCAACCGCCCCAAGAGGTCTGGCAAACTATCGCGTATGACGAGGCCGGAGAACATGAAGCTATATCGTTTGTCGGATTCCAACGCCTCAAGCCGGGCAATCAAGCGCATGTAAGGTTTGGAGCTTTCCGCTTTGTCGAGCAGTCCCATGGATTCATTGATCAGAGCGACAGCCTCACTCAGCCGATAGGGCGAAGGCGTATCGACGGAAATATGGGTCGTATCCACCCCATCGCCAAAAAACCGCCGTTTCGCCCCGACGACGGCCTTCTTCAAGATCGCTTTCTCCTGCTCGGCCGCGATACTTTCATTGCTTACAGCAACGCCGCAAAGCTCCTCGAAGTTGAGCAGCCAATAAGGTAGTTCCAGGTTGTCTACCGAAATGACCTCTGCCTTGTCGCCAAAGGCCCGACCGTACTCGGCGTGCGGATCAATCAAAATGATATGCCCACGGGGCAGAGTAGTGAGGACCGACCGCAGCAGAAGCGCCAAAGCACATGATTTCCCCGCCCCCGTCGTACCCATGATTGCAAAATGTTTACCGAGGAGGCCGTCAACCAGAACACGAGCCGGAATCGACGAATCTTGGTGCAGGGAGCCAATGGGAACCGTCTTTTCACCGGGGCGGGTAAAGACGGTTTCAAGATCGGCCCGTTCTGCGGCGCGTACCGACGCCCCCAAAACAGGATGACGGGAAACGCCCCGCTCGAGAACCACCCCGCCCGCACCATCGGGAACGGTTTCTCCAACCAACTGAATTTGGGCGACAGACTGCAAAGGCGCTCCGGCCATTAAGCTACGCCGGGAAAGCCCGGTGATAATTCCATAGACAATTCGGCCGGGAATACTCGCCTCAACCTTAACCAAACCGCCGAGATGGGCCTGGGAGCCTCCCGATACGTCCTCGTTAAGCAGCGCCGTTAAGTCACCCCCTTTGATTTCAAGAACGCTTCCTAAGGCTACCTCGGCCCGAATGTCGCTCCAGTCCTGATCCTGCATGGTTTCCCAAACCTCCTGATTTCGTTAGCCGAAGCCTATTCTTTTCTCGCAGGCTTGCCTGTGCGCCTCCTCACATTTGGAATCATTTTTATTTGAACCCTTGGCAAACGACCTTGAATGCGCGAAATTACCGCCCGGTAGGAGGGGCGATCCATGTGATCACCCCAAGATTGAGAACGAAGATCCGGTTTTCCAAGGAGCGTCTTGATGGGTGGACTGAAGTCCCTAAGCGCAAAAATCATTGCGGTCATATTCCTTCTGGTTGGTGCGTCCTACATTGCTGACTTTGCGATTAACAGTTTCATCAGCCGAACCGTCCAATCGGAAACCAATTCGATCATCGAGACCATGAAATCGGTGTTGAAGGAAAAAGACCTTCAAATTACCCAGGGCCTATCGGAAAGCCTAAGCCTCAAGGAAGAGCGGCTTAGCCTTATGCAAACCGTCACCACTGCCGAAACCGACCTGAAAATCGCCAAGGAGCGGAACTTCCTCAAAGGGACCCAGTTCGGCATATCAAGCTCGGTCGCGACACTGATTGAAGCCGCCATGATGGGCGGTGATGCCAGCGCCGTCGAAGACGTTATCGACACAATGACCGAGAACGAGAAAATCCTCTCGATCAACCTTTGGCGAATCGATGGCACCCAGGCGTTTAAGGACAACAAGACGATTGAGGCGGTCAATAAGGTTATCGGCGATGAAACCTTCGAACGCCGCACTGAAGAAGAAGCCGAAGCCCTGCGCGGCCCGAGGGCCGATGCCGTTTACAAGGTCGTTGACACCCGCGCGCTTGACGTGACCGTCAATGGAGACATTGAAAACGACGAAGGCGAACAGGTTCCCGTTTCCTACTCATATTTCCTTTTGGAAAATAAGGAAGCCTGCCAGGGCTGCCATGGCGAAACCGATATTCCACGTGGCGTTATTGAGCTGGCCACCTCGCGCGCCGATCTGATCAAGATGGAGAACGACGCCGAAACCACACGCACCAAAATTGCCGCCGAGCAGGAAACCGCAACCCAAAAACTAGTCGCCGAAAACGAGGCTTTCGAAGAAAAAACCAAGAAACAATCGGCAGAGTACGCCGCCCAAATGGAAGCCGCCCACGGGCGTCTTAGCGAGGTGCAGGGCGATGCCAGCACTTGGAGCGTCGCCGCTAAGGTCGGTTTTTTCATCGCCACAGCGCTGATCATTCTAGCGGTGCTGAAAAGCCTGCTGACCCACCCGCTGACCAACATGACGGCGGCTATGGGGCAACTGGCCGAGGGCCAACTGGAAACGGAAGTCCCATCAATCGACCGAACCGATGAAATCGGCGAAATGGCGGCGGCCGTCCAGGTGTTTAAGGACAATGCCATAGAGGTGAAAAACCTGACGGCCCAGCAGGAACAGGCCAAGGCCAAGGCGGCCGAAGAGCAGGCCATGCTGCGGCGTCAACTGGCCGACCGTTTCGAGACTAGCGTCGGCGGCGTGGTCGAAACCGTCGGCATGGCGGCCGAGGAAATGCAAACGGCGGCTCAAACCATGTCCGGTTCGGCGAAAAGCACCGAGGAACGCTCCAACGTAGTCGCCTGCGCAGCCGAAAATGCGGCGACGAATGTGCAATCTGTGGCCAGCGCAGCCGAAGAAATGTCGGCCTCCATCCGCGAGATTTCCAGCCAAGTCAAACAATCCACGCAAATCGCCAGCGAGGCCGTGGAGGAAGCGCAGCGCAGTGAAACCATGGTGCGGGGTCTCGACGAAGCAGCGGAGAAAATCGGCGAGGTCATCCAGCTTATTACTGATATCGCCGAGCAGACCAACCTGCTTGCGCTCAACGCCACCATCGAAGCCGCGCGCGCCGGAGAGGCGGGCAAAGGTTTCGCCGTCGTGGCTTCTGAGGTCAAAAACCTAGCCAATCAAACGGCTAAGGCGACCGAAGAAATCAGCCAACAGGTCGGCGGCATCCAGAGCGCTTCTCAGGGTACGGTACAGGCCATCGGGGCCATCGGTGATACAATCGACCGAATGAGCGAAATCGCATCTTCCATTGCCTCGGCCATGGAAGAGCAATCGGCGGCAACTTCGGAAATCGCCCGTAGCGTTGAAATGGCCTCAATGGGCACCAACGAAGTTTCCGGCAATATTTCCACCGTGACCCAAGCCGCAGGAGAAACCGGAACCGTAGCCTCCCAGGTACTTGACTCGGCCCAGGAAATCGGGCGGCAGTCGACCCTGCTCAATGAGCACGTTTCCGAATTCCTCGATCAGATTAGGAAAGGTTAGAGGGAAGGAATACTTTCTATCAGACGCCCGCCAAGCCGAACGGGCTCAACCCGCCGGGCCAAACCGCTCTTGTCGTCGGTCTCCACATAGACCGCACAGAGGGTCGCCGGACCGTCCTGGGGTTCCAGACGAGGGCCGGGCACCTTGCGGGTAAACCGTGCGATAGCAGCTTCCTTTTTCATGCCGATAACCGAATCGTAGTTGCCGCACATACCAAGATCGCTCTGATAGGCCGTGCCGCCCGGTAAGATTTGGGCGTCCGCGCTGGGCACATGGGTATGGGTGCCCGCCACCAGAGAAACCCGACCGTCGAGATAGTGACCGAGGGCCATCTTTTCGCTGGTCGCTTCGGCATGGATATCGACGATAATCGCATCCACACCTGCACCCAATTTATAGCGTGTCAGTTCTTTATCGATTGAAGCAAATGGGTCATCCAACGGGTCCATGAAAAGGCGGCCCATAAGCTGGACGACCATGACTTTACGCCCGGAAGCAACGGTAAACACTTTGGCCCCGCGCCCCGGTGTTCCTGCGGGATAATTGAGCGGGCGGATCATTCCTGGCAGTCCGTCGATCTCGGCCAACATGTCCCGCTGGTCCCAGGCGTGGTTGCCGGTGGTCACGGCCCCAGCGCCCAACTCAATCATTTCTTTGTATATCTTCCCCGTGATGCCAAAACCGTGGGCGGCATTTTCACCGTTGATCACCACGAAATCGAGCTTAAGCATTTCACGTAACTCGGGGAGGCGTTCTTTCAGGATCGTGCGTCCGGCCTTACCGACCACATCGCCGCAATAGAGCAGTCTCACGCCGCCTCCTTTTTAAAGCTGTAAACGCCCTTTTCCGACATTACTGCATCAAGCAGTTGGTCGTGGTTTTCAGCCGGTAACTCGGCAACGTTTTGGAATGAATAACAGAGCCCCATGTAACCAAAGATCGCTCCTTCGGCGCGTAGAGCCTCGACGGTCCGGTCATAATAACCGCCGCCGTACCCCAAGCGATGACCGGTATCATCGACACCGAGAAGCGGCGCGACGACCAGTTCCGGCAGGCCAACTTCGCAATCTTTCGGCGGCTCCAGGGTACCATGCGCGCCTTCGACCATTTCAACTTCAGGCGTCCATTTACGAAACACCAGCGGGCTATCGTTGTTCTCAACGGTGGGGAGCACCACAACATGCCCCTTTTTATGGAGTTCGTGAAGCAGGGCTCTCGTGTCGAGCTCTCCCTCCATGGGCCAGTAGACGGCAATGATCGTATCTTCGGGGATTTTGACCGCTTGCAAGAATTGTTCGGCAATGAGCTTTCCGACCATTTCGCGGTCTTGATCCGAAACCGCCGCGCGCCGGGTTTTCAGTTTCTCTCGCAGAGTCTGCTTACTCTCCATGCCATTCCCCGGTGATAAAAAAGAGTGTGGCGCCACATCGACCGTCTGTCCCATGAGATCCATCCAAGGCCCACCCAATAAGGTGGGTGCCGTGTAACGAGCCCACGAGCCCGACAGAGACAGCTCCCTTGCGAAATGCATTGGCCCTAGGGATCAAGTGGACCGACGTGAAGCGCAGCAACCACGGCGCCAATGTAGGCCCTGGCGTTGCATTTTTAAAGAGAAGAGAAAACTATTGACCGTCTATTTGGCCTCAAGGCCGTCGGCCACCGCCTCTAAGCGGCCTGCCAGTCTCTCAAGAAAACCGCCGAGCTCCTCTTCCAATCTGTTAATTTTGACCGGGTTGGCGTTTTCTTTCTTGAGGTTTTCGTTTTCGTCGTAAGCATCGGAAAGTTCATCCGCCAGCAATAGTGAGGCCATCACCAACAGGCGGGATTCGCCGACCTGCCCCACGGCGGCGACCAACTCCCCGACACGCTTATCCACATACTCGGAAAGTCGCTTCAGGTGGGCTTCCTGACCATCGTCGCAAGCAATGTCATATTTGCGGTCATTTATGCTAACGGTAATTTGCGCCACACCCTATTCCCCCAAAACGGCCTTCAGCCGATCAATGGTTTTGTCGAGCCGTTTATTGACCGTCGCATTGGCGTCGCGCAGCCGGGCGTTTTCGGAGCGAAAACTTTCCAACTCATCATTGAGGGATTGAGCTTTGTCGCTAGCCACAGCACCGCCAGCCAAGCTCTCAAGCCTGGACACCGCCTTGCTCAGGCGGTTCTGGACTCTATCCAGTCTTGGATGATGTGTTGTTACATGGTCAGTCACGGTAACGCTTCTCCCCCTCGACGCGCGCCGAACGATTATGGCGGCGAATCCGAAAAGGTCAACGCTTTAATGGGGTTGTCGATGGTTTCTCAATCAAAAAATGAGAGAGGCGCAGTAAGCGACTCTAGATATTGTGCGTCGATTTGATAACAACGCGCAAATTGGGGTTGACCTTCGGCTGTGTTCGGGCTTCTTTCCCTCATCATGAGGGAGATACCACCCGTTCGGGCAGGGGACGAACCGCCGATTGGGTGTGTGCTGTTATATTAGCAGTATGTTATATAAATTATTCAACAAAGCGCGAGAAATAAGCGTATTGAACAAATTCAAGGGATTATGGCCCTTTCACTCGTTTGAATAGTCGGAGGATTACATGGCGGTTCGGGTAGCAATTAACGGTTTTGGTCGGATTGGACGCATGGTGTTTCGTGCGGTCACCGACGAAGCCGAATTCAACGATATCGAGATTGTAGCAATCAACGATCTGCTTGATGCAGACTATCTCGCCTACATGCTGAAGTACGATTCGGTACACGGCAATTTCAGCGGCGACATCGCAGTTGACGGCTCCAATCTGATCGTCAACGGAAAAACCATCCGCCTGACAGCGGAGCGCGATCCAGCCAACCTCGCCTGGGGCGATGTCGGTGTCGATATCGTCGTTGAATCGACCGGCTTCTTCCTTACGGCTGAAGGCTGCCAGAAGCACCTGGATGCAGGCGCCAAGAAAGTGGTTCAGTCCGCACCGTCGAAAGACGGCACGCCGATGTTCGTTTTCGGCGTCAACCATCAGGAATACGCAGGGCAGAACATCGTCTCCGCCGCCTCCTGCACGACCAACTGCCTGGCACCAATCGCTAAAGTCCTCAACGACAATTGGGGCCTCAAACGCGGTCTGATGACCACCGTTCACGCCGCAACGGCGAGCCAAAAAACTGTTGATGGCCCGTCCCAGAAAGACTGGCGCGGTGGTCGCGGCATTCTTGAAAACATCATTCCGTCTTCCACCGGAGCAGCAAAAGCCGTCGGCGTTGTATTGCCCGAACTGAACGGCAAGCTGACCGGCATGTCCTTCCGTGTCCCGACTTCCGACGTTTCCGTGGTTGACCTCACCGTCGAACTGGAAAAAGACGCCGCCTACGACGACATTTGCGCCGCCATCAAAGCCGCGAGCGAAGGCGAAATGAAAGGCACCCTGGGCTACACCGAGGAAATGGTCGTCGCCACCGACTTCCGCGACAATCCCCATGCCTCGATCTTCGACGCCAAGGCGGGCATCGCCCTGGACGGCACCTTCGTCAAGCTGGTTTCCTGGTACGACAACGAGTACGGCTATACCTGCAATATGATGCGCTTCGTCAAGCACGTCGCCGCCAACTAGAGACCGGACTTAAAGCTCTATATGATAGAAGGGCGAGGCCATTTCGGCTTCGCCCTTTTTCTCTGCCCTCAGATAAGGCATCATCACCCTATGGAACAACCGATCATTATCCGTAGCCTTGGCGATGCAAAGCGGGCCTTCGAAGAATCCTCAGGCTCCATCATCCTGATGAGCGTTCCCAATGCGGCCGCCTCCCTTGGCGTGGTCGGTTTTCTTGAAATGGTCACGGCGGCGGCATCCGAATATGCAGGCAGAGAATTTACCGCCATTCTCGATTGCGGCGATCAGGCCGGATTGGCGATGAACGCCTTAAGGCTCGGCGCGAAAGACATCAGTGTCGATCTACCGCAAGATGTCCGCGCAAAAATTGAAGATATCGCAAAACAATGCGGCGCAAGTCTGCATCACAGGCCAAATAGTTGAATCCGGCAACGGGTTGGAGTACCACCAAGCAAACAGCCCATCAGGACCGCACCATGTCTGATCCGACGACCCAGCTTTATCTTATTACACCGCCACGCATCGACGACCTCACGGCTTTCGCCGATCACTTGGCATTAGCCATTGATGCGGGCAACGTCGCCTGCGTTCAGTTGCGCCTGAAAGATCAGGATGACGACGCAATCAAGCAGGCCGCCGATTTCCTGCGCCCCGTGGCTCAGGACCGCGACGTCGCCTTCCTGATGAACGACCGCCCCGATTTGGCCGACGACTGCGGCTGCGACGGGGTCCACATCGGCCAGGAAGACGGTTCCTACGAAGAGGCCCGGCGGATCGTCGGACGCGACGCCATCGTCGGCGTGACCTGCCACAACTCCAAACAATTGGCCTTTGAAGCAGGCGACAAAGGGGCCGACTATGTCGCTTTTGGGGCCTTCTTCCCGACGGAAACCAAGGAACCGAAAAGCGAGGCCACCTTCGAGATTATCCGGGCCTGGACCATGATGACCACGGTACCCTGTGTGGCCATCGGCGGAATCACGCCGGAAAACTGCGAACCCCTGGTCACGGTGGGAGCCGATTTTCTTGCCGTGGTCGGAGGCGTTTGGAACCACAGCCAAGGCCCGGCTGCTGCGGTCAAGGCCTTCAATGAAGTAATTGAGCGGGTCAACGGTTCCGGCGTTGCCTAACCGGGCATCTCCTGCTAGTTTCCGCGCCAAATTCGTTCCCCGCATTGGGAATTTCCTGTTCTAAACACTGTTAACGTGGATTTCTGCCATGAAAGTCAATGGAAACTCGATCCGTCCCGGCAATGTGATTGAGCACAAGGGTCGCCTCTGGCGGGCCGTCAAAACTCAGCATACTCAACCCGGCAAGGGCGGCGCTTACCTCCAGGTAGAGCTCAAAGATATCCGCGACGGGACCAAGCTTAACGAACGTTTCCGCGCTTCGGAAAACGTTGAAAAAGTGCGCCTCGAACAAAAAGAGATGCAGTACCTTTTCTCCGAAGGTGACATGTATACCTTCATGGATAACGAAACCTATGAACAGGTTGCCGTTCCCGCCGAAATGATTGGCGAAGATCAGATTCCTTTCCTTCAGGAAAGCATGAACGTTCAGATCGAATTCTATGAAGAGAGCTTGATCGGCATCGAACTGCCCGAAAAAGTGACCCTGGAAGTGACCGAAGCCGATGCCGTGGTCAAAGGCCAGACGGCTAGCTCGTCCTACAAACCGGCGAAGCTGGAAAATGGCCTCGACATCCTAGTGCCCCCCCATATCGCTGCGGGCACCCGCGTTGTGGTCAATACGATCGACGGCACATACGTCGAGCGCGCGAAGGATTAAAAGACATGGCCCAGAAATCCGCCCTTATCAACGTCATGACCGGCGCGGCCATGAAGGCGTCGCGCCGCCTCGCCCGCGACTTCGGCGAGGTCAACAACCTTCAGGTTTCCATGAAGGGTCCGGCGGATTTCGTCAGCACGGCCGATACCACGGCTGAAAAAAGACTCGTCGAAGAACTTCAGACAGCCCGCCCCAACTACGGCTTTCTGCTTGAAGAACGCGGCGAGATCAAAGGCAAGGACACGCACAACCGCTGGATCATTGACCCGCTCGACGGCACGACCAACTTTCTCCACGGCCTGCCCCACTTCGCCATGTCCATTGCCCTGGAACGCGACGAGGAAATCATCGCGGGTGTCATTTACGACCCGGCCAAAGATGAAATGTTCTGGGCCGAAAAAGGCCAGGGCGCTTACATGAACGGTCGCCGCCTCCGGGTTTCCTCGCGTCGAAACATGGAAGAATCCCTGTTCGCAACCGGTATCCCCTTCAAAGGACGCCCCGGCCATAAAGAATTTCTCAAACAGGCGGAAGCGGTGATGGCTGTTTCCTCTGGCATTCGGCGCTACGGCGCTGCTTCGCTCGACCTCGCCTACGTGGCCGCGGGTCGTTATGATGGCTTCTGGGAAACCGGTCTTCAGTCCTGGGACATCGCCGCAGGCATCATTTTGGTCAGGGAAGCTGGTGGATTCGTTACCGAAGTGAACGGTAAAAGGGACATGCTCAAGACCGGCAGCATCTTGGCGGCCAACGACCAAATCCACTCAGAACTGGCGCGTATCCTCAAAAAGGCCGGAAAAACGGCCTCCTGAAGCAAGACAAAACCTTGATCGCTGTTGTCTCCCGGACGGTGCTTAGTTATCTTGGTGCTACGGTATGAGAACGCGGGCTCCGTGCCCGTTGTTTATGAAGCTAGGGGGCTTTGGGTTTATGGACGATTTCAAGCGTTTCCGGGCGGGTCTGCTGGCCCTGGGAATAGGAACAACGACGGCCTTGGCTATAGCGGCTCCCGCCGCAGCTCAATACGGCGCCAGTCCGTCGAACGTTATGGTCGACCTGTCGGTCATTGATGATGGCGGTGCTGCCGCCGCTCCAGCCCCCAACCGAACCTACTCGGCCGCCCCACGCGGCGGGTTGGCTATGCCGGGACGGGCCATGCCGGGCTCGACGTTCATCGCGCCGCCCAGCGACAACGCCCCACGTATCACCCTTAAAAAACCCGGAAAGGCGGCAGCCGACACGGGCTCCAGTTTCATGGCGCCACCGCCGATCAAAAGACCGGCGAGCACGATGGCGACGAAGGAACTCACGCCGCCGACACCCAAGCTGGCTCCAGCCCCCAAAATCGCCGAACCGGTCAAGCCAGCCCCGAAACCCATCGCCAAGCCCGTTCCAAAGCCCGAGCCGGAACCGGCGAAAATGGCGGCAAAGGCTCCGGCTCCCCAAGAGACCAAGCCCTTGGAGCCGCCTACGCCACCCGCCGTCAAAAAACCGACGGTAACGGCTGAGGAAGTTCCGCCTCCGCCCAAACCCGCCAAGCTTGAAGTCCCTAAGGCTCCGACACCCCTGCCCAAGGCGGCTCCAGCCAAAAAGCCCATTCAGGTTGCCGCCGTTGCCCCCAAAGCACCGGTTGACAGCGGCTCGGCCGAACAGATCACCTTCAGCGGTGGTGCCAGCAAGCTTCCCAACACGTCAAAACCCTTGCTCGACAAACTGGCGGCGGAAATCAACGACTCGACGGAAAAACGCTTACAGGTTCTGGCCTATGCAGGCGGAGACAACCTTTCAGCCAGCAAGGCGCGCCGTCTTTCTCTGTCTCGGGCGCTTGCCGTGCGCTCCTACATGATCAGCAAGGGCGTTAAAAGCACCCGTATCGACGTACGCGCACTCGGCGATAAAGCGCCGGAAGGTGACCCCAACCGGGTCGATCTCAAGGTCGTTACACGCTAGACCCTCGGGAGAAACCATCAAGGGAGCAAGGGAGAGAAGGCGATGACCCGGCCGCAAAGATTTCTGACGCGGATGATTCTATTTCTGATCGCGGTCGGGGGTGTGGCGGTTCTGCTGTTCCTTCCCCTGCGCGAAGCCTTTCTCGCCAATGCGCCTTTGAACGGGCTGATCATCGGCGTTTTGCTTCTCGGCATCATTTTCAATTTCCGGCAAGTCGCCATGCTTTACCCAGAGGCGGCTTGGATCGAATCCTTCGACGCCAACCGGCCGACCGTATCCCAGGCCCGTGACCCGCGACTTCTCGCCCCCATGGCGACCATGCTTCGCGACAAACGAGGCGCGTTGAAACTTTCCGCCCTGGCCATGCGTTCGCTGCTCGATGGCATCGCATCGCGCCTCGACGAATCTCGTGACATCTCCCGCTATACCATCGGCCTGCTAATATTCCTCGGTCTCCTTGGCACCTTTTGGGGGCTTCTCGAAACAGTAAGTTCGATCAGCGACGTCATCGGTAGTTTGACCGTGGCGGGCGGTGACATGAACACTGTCTTTCAAAATCTGAAGGAAGGCCTGGAAGCTCCTTTGGACGGCATGGGAACGGCTTTTAGCTCGTCCCTTTTCGGTCTGGCCGGTTCGTTGGTTCTCGGTTTCCTCGACCTCCAGGCAGGGCAAGCTCAAAACCGTTTTTACAACGATCTCGAAGATTGGCTCTCGAACTTCACCAACCTACCAAGCGGTGGCATCGGCGGTGACGGAGAACAATCGGTCCCCGCCTACGTTCAAGCCCTACTGGAGCAAACGGCGGAAAGCCTGGAAAACCTTCAACGGACCCTGGCCCATGGCGAAGAGGCCCGCATTCAATCAGCTAGCCATACCATGGCCCTGACCGATAAATTGGCTGTGCTGACCGATCAGATGAAGGCCGAGCAAGGGCTGCTGATTAGGCTTGCCGAAAACCAAGCGGAACTAAAACCTGTCTTGACCAAGCTGGCCCATCAGGGCGGCCAGAATGCAGGCGGTATGGATGATGCGACCAAAACCCATATCCGCAACGTGGACGTCCATATGGGCCGTCTCGTTGAGGAAGCAGCCAAAGGACGCGCCGATGCGGTGAGCCAGATCCGTAGCGAAATCAAGCTGCTCGCCCGCACCATCGCCGTGCAGAGCGGCGGCCAACGCCCCGGCCCCGGCAACGGATAGACAGCTATGGCGTCCCTCTCCCGGCGCAACCGCCGAGAAACCAATATATGGCCGGGCTTCGTTGATGCCTTGGCCACCCTTCTTATGGTCCTCATTTTCGTTCTGCTGATTTTCGTCGTCTCGCAGTTCTTCCTTAACAATGCACTTTCCGGACGCGATGAAGCCCTCGGACGCTTACAAAGCCAAGTCAGCGAATTAGCCGACCTTCTGGCGCTTGAGCGGGAAGCCAACAAGGAACTGCGTATCGACGTCTCACAACTTTCTGCGCAGCTTCAAAGCGCCGTATCACGGCGCGAAGACCTGACCTCTCAGATCACGCAATTGACCCGCGACAACAAGGCCGCCCAGAAGGAGTTGACGGACAAACTCGACAAAGTGAATAGTCTCACTGCCGATCTCAATGCCCTGGAGGCCCTGAAAGAAGAGTTGGAAGCACGCATCGCCAAAATGGCGGGAAAGCTCGACGAAACTGAAGGGTCTTTACTCAAAGAGCGCGAGCTTTCGGAAAGTGCACGCGCACAGGTCGCCCTGCTCAACAAACAACTCAACGAACTCCGCAAACAGATGGCGGCGCTAAACGCCACCCTTGAGGCCTCCGAGGAACTGGCGCGCAAACAAAAGGTTCAGATCGCCAACCTTGGCAGTCGGCTCAATGCCGCCCTGGCCGGAAAGGTCCAGGAACTGGCCCGCTACCGCTCTGAATTTTTTGGCAAGTTGCGCGAAATTCTCGGAAAAACCAAAGGAGTCAAAATCGTTGGCGACCGCTTCGTCTTCCAGTCGGAAGTTCTGTTTGAAACCGGTTCGGCAGACCTCGGGGAAGACGGCAAGAAGCAATTGACGGTCCTGGCGGAAACTCTGAAAACCATTTCCAAAAAAATTCCGCCCAAGGTCAATTGGATCCTCAGAGTCGATGGTCATACGGACAAGGTGCCCATCAAAAATCTGAAATTCCCGTCGAACTGGGAGCTGTCGGCGGCCCGCGCCATCTCTGTGGTGCGTCAACTGGTCGATAGCGGCATTCCCTCAGAACGCCTTGCCGCTACTGGGTTTGGGCAGTTCCAGCCGCTGGATACGGGTGACACACCAGCCGCCTTGGCGAAAAATCGTCGTATCGAGTTGAAGCTGACGCAGCGCTAATTATTTGAACATCGGGCGCAGCTTCCTTATAAACGCCCAAGCTGTCTTAGAATCATCCCAAGGCCTCGAATGCTGATCCTCTTTCTTATCGTTCTCGTCGATCTCATTGGCTTTGGGATTATTATTCCCCTGCTCCCCTTTTATGCAGAATATTTTCAGGCCTCGCCGGACACGGTCGGCATTCTGATGGCGACCTATTCGCTCACCCAGTTCATTGCTGCGCCGTTTCTAGGGCGTCTCAGTGACCGTTACGGTCGCCGCCCCATCCTGCTATTCAGTCTAGGCGGCGCCAGCCTTTCCTATGTGCTGATGGGGTTCGCCGACAGTCTGCTGCTGCTGTTCCTGGCGCGTGCCTTCGGTGGTTTTATGGCGGGCAACATTGGGGCGGCCTTTGCCTATATCGCCGATATCACGACTCCGGAAAACCGGGCCAAAGGGATGGGGGTGATCGGTGCGGCTTTCGGACTGGGTTTCATTGTCGGCCCGGCCATCGGCGGAATTCTGGCCGGTCCCGATGCGGCAACCGCCAACTACCAACTTCCAGCCTTCGCAGCCGCCGGGTTAAGCGCGGTTTCGTTTCTCATGGCCTTGGTCATGCTGAAAGAATCCCTCTCCGAAGAGGTGCGTCGTCGCAATGCCACAATGCCCAAAAAGAAGCAGTGGACCCTATTTGCCGAAGGGTTGACACGCCCTGTTCTCGGCTCATTGATTTTGATAACCTTCCTCTCAACCTTTGTTTTTGCCGGAATGGAAGCGACCTTCGCCATGTGGTCGGAACGGCAATACGGCTGGGGGCCGGAACAGAACGGCTATCTTTTCGCCTTTGTCGGCATCATCAGCGCCGCCATTCAAGGGGGCGCTATCGGACGGTTAGCAAAACGGTTCGGTGAGCGAAGTCTGGTCGTGCAAGGAGGGATCGCTTTGGCTATTGGATTGGTGCTGATCCCCTTCTCCACCGAATTGCCCATGCTGATTGTCGCAATGGTCTGTCTCGCCTTCGGTTTCTCCATCATCAACCCGTCGCTCAACAGCCTGATTTCACAAAACGTCGGGGAAGACGAGCGCGGCGGCATGTTGGGCATGACCCGCTCGGCCTCAACCATGGCCCGAGTTCTTGGTCCTACCTGGGCCGGTCTGCTGTTTTCCCTATTCGGCAAGGATTGGCCTTATTTCGGAGGGGCCGCGGTGATGTTGATCGTCGTTCTGCTGGCCATCCAGGTCAACCGCCGCCATATACGGTCGGCGAATTAACCTCAATTAAAGACTAACGGTTTCGCCTGTAGTCTTTTCCAACTCGCTCCCAAGTATGAATTTCAACTCACCTTCTCCTTTTGTTGAAACCCATTCCCCAGCCGCACCATCATAGTCGAAGTGCGTGGCGCCACTAACCGGCGACGACATCCATATCTGATGGCTGGCCCCGTGCTTATTAAGGATGTACTGCCCTCCATCGTCCAGCTCAATGGTTAGGATGCCCCCGTTCAAATCTACATCCAGGCAGTCCCCCAGGCCCTCGTCGATAGCATCCATCAAGTCTTCCAGGGTTTCCATTGCTACCTTCTCAAAGGCGCTATCATCCAAGGCCATTATCAGCCCTCCATTCAATTGCATTGGGCCTGCATATAGCAATGAAATGCCTTTCAGGCAAAAAAAACACAGCACAAGGGTTGCACCAGCGCCAGGGCTAGTCTATACAACGCGCCTTGGTTTCCGGAGCAGTTAAGATGAAAAACGATATTCATCCAGATTATCATGAGATTAACGTCGTAATGACGGACGGCAGCACCTTCACGACCCGATCCACCTGGGGCAAAGAAGGCGACACCATGAAGTTGGACATCGACTCTAAGTCGCATCCGGCTTGGACTGGCGTTCACCGCTTGCTTGACAGCGGCGGGCAGCTTGCCAAATTCAACAAGCGGTTCGGTGGTTTCGGTCTCAAGACCGACTAACGCGCCTGATCGCCTCCGCCTTTCAGCGGACGATTTTCAAAGACGTCTCCAGTTCTGGAGGCGTCTTTTTCGTTTCCCCCTCCGTTCTGAGCTCCTTAGACTAGCCCTTTGTTCATTCAACGTTTTCTAGCTTTTCACTACCCAAAATGGCTGTCTTTTCGTATCCTAGCGGACCGCTAGCGAAAAATGACGCTCAGGGAACGGCTGAATGGCGATAAAAGCGCCACAAATCAACTATGAGGTCTATTACCTCCAGGACGGACGGTGGAATTTACAATCCCGTTTCGACCATACGGAAAAGCATCTTGCCGTCAAAGAAGGCAAGGAGTTGGCGAAGCTCGACCATTATGCCGCAATCAAAGTCATCAAAGAAAAGTATAACCGGGAAGACGGCACCAGTTCGGAGACGACCGTCTATCGTCACTCCAAAGGACAAATTGAGTTGGCAGGGCCCAAAAAAGGGCGCGGCGTTGTTATTCCTGAAAAGAAAAAAAGCAATAAGGCCCGCGGGGTTGTTCTGCCCGACGGAGGAAAATCAGACCCTCTTGTCAATGGCAGCATAAAGGGAACCGCCAAATCCGATCAGGAAATCTGGGAAGAAAACAAAAAGTCGACCATCGGTCTCGTGCCAAAGATCATCTTGATCGTCCTATTGAGTGTTGTTCTGGCGGCATTATTTACCGGCATCGGCTCTATGGCCTTGAGCAAATTCTCTCTCTTTGCCGGCATCATGAAACAGGAAACCGCCGGTTCTGTCTTGTTCAGCCTGTTCGTCGTCGGTTTCCTGGTTTCCTGCGTGGCGTTGTTCTATTCATTCGTCTCCAAGGAAGATATGCGTCGAACGGTCGAGAAGGTCGAGGCACCTCCCCGCAAAGCCGTCGCCGAAGATCTTCCCGCGCAGGAAACGACACCAAGCGGCGTCCTTTCGGAAGACGAGAAAAAAGCGGCTCAAAAGTCGGAAAATGAAGAAAAACCTGACGCCCCCCCCAGCGACCAAGTGGCCACAGCCGCTACGTCAGCCCCGCAATCAAGTACCGAGGGCCTCACGGGCACCGTATCGCTCAGCGGCCTAGAAGGTGGAGCTGCAGGCTCAGCAACTATAGGCCAGTCGCTCAACCACCAACTGACCATGATGACCTTCTTAAGTCGCGGCGTTGCAAGGCTCAAAGAAGAGAATATCCCCTTAGAAAAATTTAATAAATTCGGCATCAGCCTGTTCATTGCCGGAGCGGCGGAAACCTACAAGGAACGCAACAACCTTTCCCACCTGAAATTCACCTCTCTGCTGCGTGACACCATTGCCACCCTGGGCACCAGCAAAGGGATGGCCGAGACTTTCGCCGAAAAATACGATACCTACCTAGTTGAAGACAGTCGGTATATGGAAATTTTCCGTTTGGGTCGTCAGGCGATGACTGCCCTTATCGACAAACAGGAAATGCCGGGAGAGATTCTGCTTTCTGCCATCCATCATTGGAACAAACCGAAAGACGAAAAAGGCGGGAAAGAACCAATTACCGTCGTCTTTACCGATATCGTGGGATCGACGGATATTACCCAAACTCTTGGCGATCAAGCCGCCCAGAACGTCGTTCGAGCCCATAACGACATCGTCCGTGAATGCCTGACGGTCCACAACGGCAAGGAAATCAAACATACCGGGGACGGTATCATGGCCTCGTTCTCTTCAGGCTCAGAGGCGATACGCGCCACCATGGAGATGCAGCAAAATATCCTCAATCAGATTGGCGTCAATCCCGAACTGCCCCTGAAAGTAAGGATCGGCCTCAATACGGGTGAACTGATCATGGAGGAAAACGACCTCTTTGGGACCACGGTTCAATTGGCCGCCCGCATCTGCGACAAAGCTGACGCTGGCGAAATTTATTGCTCAGGCGCGACAAAAGCCATCTGCCTCAACTCTCCCGACCTTTTCTTCGACGAACAGGACAAAGTTGAGCTTAAAGGCTTCAAAGAGCCCATTCCTCTGTTCAAGGTAGTCTGGCACGAAGACGAGCTCACCCAACTGAAAGCCGAAAGAGCCGAAAAAGAAGAGACGGCCACTGACGAAGAAAAACAAGAAGCGCAAGCGACTGAGGAGCCCGAGACGGAAAGCGCGTCGCCTGAAAACATTGAGGAAACAGATGGGGAAACGGCTCCCAAAGAGCAAACGCTTGAGGATACGGACTCGCCGGAAACAGAAGCGCCACAAGATGACGACACCGAAACGGCAGTTTCCCTTGATGAAGACGATCCCAGCGACGGCTCTGAAGAACTTTTCGACGATGAACCGGAGTTCGACCTGCCGCCACTCAAGAAAACGCCCTCCGATACGGACAGTTAATTTTTTAATTTTCCCTCTTGCGCAAAACTAATGACGAAATAAATGAAGTTCGGTAACGGGCCGCAACGCCTATTGGAGGGTTGCTTATTCCGTTCCCGTCAACCGGGGCAGGCCAGATGGCGGCTCCATGAACTTTCCATGTTGCTCATAGGAGGATATGGCAATGCGCAACTACGACTTTTCCCCCCTTTTCCATTCGACCATCGGCTTCGACCGCATTCAGCAATTGCTCGATTCGGTTCCCTCTATAGACGAAACCGCCTCGTCCTACCCGCCCTATAACATTGAAGCGACAGGGGAAAACACCTATCGCATTTCAATGGCTGTCGCAGGTTTCGCCGAAGAAGATCTCGACGTTGTAGCCAAGGAAAATACCCTGACCATTACCGGCAAAGCGTCCCCTCAGGACAAAGAAACGTCCTTTTTGCACCGAGGAATTGCCGGTCGCTCTTTCGAGCGCCGCTTCCAGCTTGCCGATCACATTGAGGTCAAAGGCGCCCATCTCACCAACGGGCTTTTGCACGTAGACCTTGAAAGGGAAATTCCTGAAGCCTTGAAGCCTCGCAGCATTCGCATTGAAACGAGTTCTCCCAAGGCGATTGAAGGCAAGAAAAAAGCCGCCTAACGCCTATAGACGAAAAGACAAATGAAAGGCGCGCCGGAAACCACCGGCGCGCCTAACAGTTTTAGGTGGATATTTTCCGTCTTTTAAAAAGCCAGAAGCGTTGTATATCCAGCGCTAAACAGGACCAAAAGAGCAAACAGGTCCAATGCAAAACCTTGCGATTTCATATCTCGGTTCCCTTATCATTTTTCTATCGTCCCAAGTGCCCCATTAAGAGACACGGCAATAGAATGCAAAACATGCGCCAAAATAAAAAAAGAGATAGTGAATTGTTTTTAATTGGTTTTTCAAAAATCACCATGAGGCATTTTTTTCCTTCGGCCTCGAAAACCTATAAAATTGGGAAAAATCTGCCCCCTCCCCGCGCCCCTAAAAGTAAGGGTCCCTTAAGGGCTTGCCGCATACCATGGGCGACTTAGGAGGAGAATAATGGCTGACGAAGTCGAACTCGATCTACCGAATTTTACGAACGCCGATAAAAACCCGGAAGCGATCTATGATATTCCGGTGCGCGTTTCGACCGTACTCGGAAAATCGCCCATTCAGGTGCGCAACTTACTGCGACTGGGCAGCAATGCCGTTGTCGAACTGGATCACAAAGTCGGTGAACCGGTTGAAATTTACGTTAATGACCAGCTCGTCGCACGCGGCGAGTTAACCCTCCTAGACGAGCGCCTAGGCGTCAATCTGACGGAAATCATCAAAACCGATTTACGGAAGGATTAAGCGGTCGATGCACCCGGATGCCGAAACATATAAGGCAGCCGCCCGCCTGATCGATCAATTCGGCCCGGGGGCCCACGACCACGCAGCCCAGTGGCTTGCCGAATCTATGCTGGATGGAGACCAGGGGGCATACCGTTTTTGGCGACGGGTCATGGAAACGGTAGATAACCTGTTAGATGACGGACCGACCGACACCGACCTTCTAAATTGATGTCGTCCTAAAGCCCGCTGATCACATCAATCAATTCTTCAAAAACGAGAAAAATCAGCACACCCTCACCCATTTCAAGGGTGCTTCGTTGTTTCTAAGGGTTTATCTTTTTAAGCAAGAAAGATCAGGCCAACGTTTAGGGTCCAGGGAGAACAATGAAAAACAGATTGGGCGCCGTCAAAGTCGCGCAAGAATTCAGTGACGCCTTTAATCGCCATGCATTGCAAACCGTGAAGACCATGCTTGACGAACAGGTCGTTTATTCTCAGCAAAACATGGAAGGCTCCTTGATCGGCAAGGGCTCAGTGGTCAACAAGCTGAAAGCCCGCTTTGAAGCTGCCGCCGCAGCAGGCGAAACGGCCAAGACGGCGATTGTCGATCTAAGCGATACCAAGGCGCACCCCTGCATGGTTATCCTCCGGGGTGACATACCGACAAGTCTCATTCTCTTCGACATCAAGATCAATAACCTCATCCGCTCGATTACCGTGCTGACCAATCCGGACGCGGTCGCCAAAGCGCGCATCACGAAAGGTCGATAAGGCCTTGTTCAATTTATTTTTTCATGCTCCCTTCGCTCTACATGGACTTTGTTTTTATATTTGATCGAAATTGATCTCTCGCCAAACTTCACACAGGGATTTTTCTATGACTTCAAGACTGAAACTTCACTTGGCCGCCGCCGCCCTCGCAACTGCTTTGTCCGCACCGGCCTACGCCGATTCTCATGCAACGCCCTGGAACGAGACATTTGGCGAAGAAGGCAACGAAAGCACCGTTGCAGTCGTTCCACTAAAAAGTGGTGGCGTTGCCGTTGCAGCAACGACTGATTCGACCGGCAATGGCGGCACCGACGCTTGGATTTTCACCCTGGACGCCAACGGCGGCATGATTTGGGAAGAAACCGTTGGGGGCAAAAAAGACGACACCCCCAATGCCCTTATCCATATGCCTGATGGCGGCTTCGCCATGGCGGGAACAACCGAATCCATGGGAAAAGGCGGCACCGACGCCTGGGTGGTTCGTCTGGATGCCAAAGGCAACGTGCTTTGGCAAAAAACATTGGGCAAAGACGGCGATGACGAAGCCATCTCACTGGTCGCCGCCCCCGACGGTGGCCTCACTGCTGCCGGCATGACCGACCCTAAAGGCGAGGAAACTTCTTCCCCTTGGATCACCCGTCTTGCCGCTGACGGCACCTATATTGCTCTTATTGCATTAAAGCGTCCGCAACCTGTTGAAGTGACTGGTCTTGTCCGAGTATCCGATGGTCTTGTTCTCAGCGGCTGGAAAAAAAGCGATGGGAAGATCAACGATGCAGCCTGGGCGTTCAAGATCGACTCCAAGGGTAAGACCATCTGGGAAAGCACCCTAGCCCAGCCCGGGACCCAGGAGAGAATTTACGCCGCTTCCGTCAGTGCGGATGGCAACATCATTTTGGGCGGACAGACCGAAGCCAATTCGAGTGTCGGCACCCTGCTTATCAAGCTAGACAACACGACCGGCGAACCGATATGGTCGCAGCGAAACTTTGTTAATGGCCGTCAATCGGAAATCGCAGCCCTTGCCGTTCACCCTAAAGGCGACATCCTCGCTACAGGACGGGTCGGCCTGACCGATAAGGGCAACAACAGCTTATGGACCGGCGGTTTTACCGGTGAGGGCGTTTTTTCCTGGGAAGCTGTTTATGGCGAAGACGAGCATGATGAAGGTACGTCTATCGCGCTCTCCAAAAACGGAGAGTTGGTCGTTGGCGGTTGGAGCAACTCTTTCGGACAAGGCGGCAGCGATGCCTGGGTGTTAAAGCTTCCTCCCAAGAAATAAGCAAAAGCAAATGGGGGAGCGAAGGAAACGCTCCCCCATTCTTTTTTTTAGCGAGGATCAAAGTCAGTGTTTGAGGTTAACGAATATTTCAATGGCAATGTCAAATCCATTGCCTTTCAAACAGAAACCATTCCAGCCACCGTTGGGGTCATGGCACCTGGTAATTATGAATTTAGCACCAGCCAGAAGGAAAATATGACCGTTGTAAGCGGAGCCCTGACGGCAAAGCTACCGGGTAGCTCCGAGTGGCAAACCTTTAAGCCGGGCCAATCCTTCATCATCGAAGCTAATCGAACCTTTGAACTCAAAGTCACGGTGGATACGGCTTACTTCTGTACCTATGAGTAGTTCTTAGGGTCCCTATAGATATTTCCGAAAAATCTCGTCGTAACGGCCCGTCTCGCGAAGGTGTCTCAACCCTTCATTAAAGTCGTCACGGATTTGTTTGTCCCAAAAGGCGCTGTGGTATTTGCTGGGCTCAAATATCTTGTGAAATACGAGATTCTTCCCGGCCCGACGTTCCATTGGAACCTGACGAGCGAAATACTGGATGATCGCCTTGTCGGCAATTGCCACCTCCGCCCTTTCCGTAAATAGCATTTTCACCTGAGAGAACTGATCCCGAGCCTCCATATAACTGGCCGTTTGTTCCATCGCAGCAACAAACTCGGGGCCAAGAAAATGTTTGGCGTTCTGGAATGCAATAATCGTCTTGCCCGCCAGATCGGCCAAACTTGATATTTTGAACTTATTCAAGTCGAGCGTCACGGCAAAGTTCTGATAAGAAATCGTCGAGGCTGAAACAAAACCCTTGAGATCGCTAAAAGGCCTAACCGAGAAAATACCTTCGACCAAACCACGCTGATATTCATGTAAAATTCGCCGTTGCGGCATGAACTTGGGAATCAGCCTGTGCCCTTTATAGGCGAGCGCTTCACGCACAATGTCGTACTCAATTCCCGCTTTTTCTTTTTCAAGGACATAAGGCGGTTTCGCCAACGAAACCGCAACAACGACATCGTCGGCTTTAAGGGTTGTAGCCCCCAGCCCCCAAAACAGCACCAAGTACAGACATATAATTGCTAGACGACTCACCACCATGAGCTTCCCAAACCAGCCGACCGCTCTCTTAGCCTAGAACAGATCGTATTCTAGTCTACAGGAGGTTTCTCAATTCCTCAAACAACCTTGCACAGTCGATCACCCAGACTGATTTGCGGCCCCCTACAATGCATTCAATTAGTCAAATTTCCATTTGGCAAGAAGCTGGCTTTGTGATGTTCATCTATTGATTACACAAGTCCGATTTGGCTTTGTCGCCTAGGCCACAAAGCCCGCCAGATTTTTGATCTAACGGACTTTTAGGGAGAGGATAGCAACTTTGGTGAACAGCCTCTTATGGAAAACACCGCTCCATTGATCCTTTTACGAAAGATCACTTCACCAATTGCTTGACTCTCTCGGCCATGATGTCGCCGGTCATGCCGTAGGGGAAATGCTTGATGTACTTACCGTTCGGTCCCATCAGGTAGGTTAGTGACGTATGATCGACTGAATAGTCCATATCGTCGGGGCTTTGCTTATTCAGGTGATAACCCGCCCGGTAGCCTTTGGCCATAGCGTCGATTTGTTCCCGCGTACCGGTAGCGCCGACCAGTTTGGGATGGAAGAGGTCTACATATTCGGCTAGTTGCGGGGGTTGGTCACGATCCGGATCGACCGAAACAAACAGCGGCGTGATCTGATCGGTTATTTCTTTGGGCAACAGATCGAACGCATCGGCTAAATGCTGTAGAGAGGTCGGACAGACATCAGGACAGAATATGTAACCAAAATAGACCAAGGTATAGCGGCCGAGAAAATCTTTATCGGTAATCTTCTTGCCCGTATGGTCAATCAGTTCGAAGGGGCCACCGATTTCCGCCGTCTCGACCTTGACCGGCACGGTGAACTCCTCCCCACTGTTCCCCGTATCGTTAAAAAAAGCCAAATAGCCGCCAACACCGCAAAGGCCTGCAATGACAAAAATGGCGAACAAAGTCGTACGGTTCATTTAATCTTCCCTCAACAAGCGACACAATCAGACGGCAAAACAACCGGCGCAAACCCACCGCCCGGCGTTTTGAAATTCAGTGTCTGACCCCGGAAAAGACGGGCGGCATAGTGTTGAATCTGCCCCTGATAAGCATAAGCCCGGAGATCGAGTTTAAGAGGCGCATTTTCACCAACCTCGCACAAGCTGGGGGGAATGGTCTCTTGCGCAACATAGCCCCCCTTAACGATTTCTCCCCAGACTTTCCGGGTCAGCTTCGCCCCATTGTAAACACCACGGCTGCCGAATCCGTTCACTGGTTTGAAGTAAAGTTTTCGCCGCAATACCCAGAGCTTGTCGGCATTACGGGGCGTCACCGGGGTTACCCTGGGAATAACCGTCGCTAATAACTCGGCCTCATCATTTGAAAGCCCCAACTCCAACATTCTCTCGCGGTCTCCCAACAAGGCCAGACGGGCCTTATCGGCAAGCAGGGCATGGGCATGCGGATGCGGGGTTATCAGAGCCAGGCCTTCCAAATAAGCCCGACACAGCGCCTGACACTTTGCCTCTTTTAGACTGAAATCTGTCAGTCGGTTGTAAACCAGATCGACCGGACCGGCGACATGGGTCAGGCGTCCAGCTTTAACGGTCAGTTCGGCAGGGTCACAAATGACCGTTTCCCATCCGGCGCCTTTGAACAGTTCTCTATAGAGGGCGAATTCCCGTTTCAGAGGCTGCTTATCCGGCACATCATCGACCAGGGCGATCCGCTTTAAAGGACGATCACCCGCCCAGGCCCGCCATTCAGCGGCAAACATGGCGAGTTGCTCCTCTTCCGGGTCATGGAGTGCTTGGCAATGCCGACTGCTGAACAGCCCGGCACTCAGCAGGGCACCTCCGGCATTGGTGTTGATCTCGATAAGTTTGGGGCCGGTTTCAGTCAGATGAAAATCAAACCCTATGGCCGCACCCGGAGTGCCTGGATCATGAGTCGCCGTTTCTCCCGTATCCTCCAAAACCGCCTCCCGGTAAGTCGGCATCCTGACGACCTGATTCACCGTCTTGACCAGAGAAGAAATGACCCGGTGATGGGCATCAGGCAGGGTGACGCAAGCCGCAGAATAAAGCCCCCCGGCCAGTGCCGCAGTGTGACGGCAGGTAGGAATTGCGCTAACGGGAAGGCTTGTTTCCTTCATCCCTTCCTCACCAATTCGGCAGGTTTTTCATAACGTTGAAAAACCGTGCTCCCTGATAAAGGGTATTGATCCCAAGAATGATGACGAAAACCGCAGCCCCCTTAAGCAGCCACCCTCGGGCCTTAGTTCCCAGCTTGCCGATAACCACACTCGCAAACAACATGGATGGCAGGGTTCCAAGGCCGAAGGCCAGCATCAGCAAGGCCCCTTCCCACGGTTGGGATGCACTGGTCGCTTTTACGGCAATCGCTAGGGTCAGGGCGCAAGGCATAAAACCGTTCAATACGCCCCCCATTGCGGCGCCGGCGACCGGCCCCTTCTGGGTGGCTTTCATGAAAACGGTCTTGAACAAGTTGACCGGCAGCTTGAAGGCCGAAATGCGAAGAGGTGACAAGCCAAGCAAATCGAGCCCCAGGAGGATGACGATGGTTCCAGCAATGATTTGCAAAATCCCCTGGGCCTTGCCGAGTAGGCCTGTGGAAATCAGGGCAAAACCGAGGAGCGCGGCCAGGGTTCCGAAAAACGTATAAACGGTGATGCGGGAAAAATGGTACGCGGCATAGGGAACGATGTTGCCTTCGATTTTTTCCATTTTCATGAAAAAGGCGCAAACCAGGGAACCGCACATACCGATACAGTGGCCGGACCCCAGAATACCGCTCATGAAAGCCAGCCAGTAATCCAATTGTCCGAATGCCATAGTGCCGCCGTTCCCGTTATTTCTGTAGCCGCAAAGAGTTGCCGACAACCGATAGCGAACTCAAAGCCATGGCCGCCGATGCTATTGCCGGGCTCAAGCGCCCAAGGGCGGCGACTGGAATGGCAACAGTATTGTAGCCGAAGGCCCAGACGAGGTTCTGCTTAACAATGCTCATGGTGCGCCCACTGAGATCAATGGACTCGGCAACCTTGATAATATCGCCGCTGACCAACGTCACTGGCGCGGCTTCGATGGCGACATCCGTTCCGGACCCGACGGCGAAACCAACATCGGCGGCGGCCAGAGCCGGAGCGTCGTTGATACCATCCCCAATCATTCCGACAACCTCTCCTTGCGCACGCAACGAATTAATCAGTTCCAACTTCTTCTCAGGCGACGCCTGGGCAACAATCGTATCGATACCGACTTCCGAGGCGATCTGACGGGCCGTCGCCTCCACATCGCCGGTCGCCATAATGGCCTTGATTCCCATTTTGTGAAGGCGAGCGATTGCTGCGGCCGAGGTTTCCCGTGGGCGGTCGGCTACACCGAAAAGAGCGGCCGCGGAACCATTGATCGCAACAAAAACAGCCGTCTTTCCCTGACGACTCAGGTCCAGGCCCTGCTTGAGCAATTCACCGAACTCGACACCCTGCTCACGCATCATGGTCGAACTGCCAATGATGATGGTCTTACCCTTCACCTTGGCCGTTACACCCAGGCCGGTATGGGATTGGAAATCTTTAACGGAGGTCGGATGAATGTCATGTTCGCGCGCATAGGCGACGATGGCGCGACCCATGTGGTGTTCGGAAGCATTTTCCACCGAAGCGACCAATTCGAGTAAAACGTCATCGGAAATTTTTCCCGCGCGACGCATATCGGTGACCAGCGGTTTTCCTTCGGTAATCGTGCCGGTTTTGTCAAAAATGAGAGTGGTGATTTTCGACGCAACCTCCAGCGCTTCGCCATTCCGGATATAAACACCACCACGGGCGGCGCGCCCCGTACCGACCATGACCGCCGTCGGGGTCGCCAGCCCCAAGGCGCAAGGACAGGCAATCAATAACACAGCGATGGCGTTGGCCAACGCCGTCGTCGTCCGCGCATTGACCGCCAGCCATCCGGCAAAAGTCACACCCGCTGCGGCCATCACACTGGGGACGAAAATCGAGGAAATCTTATCGGCCAGTTTCTGAACCGGCAGTTTGGAAGACTGCGCCTGGTCCACCATGCGGACGATACCCGCCAACACGGTATCCATTCCGACGGCCGTGACCTTCATATGGAATGCACCAGCCCCGTTGATGCAGCCGCCGATAACCACGTGACCTATCTCCTTGATAACGGGAACCGATTCACCCGTGACCATGGATTCATCGACCGAGGTCACGCCATGAACCAACTCGCCATCGGTCGGTATTTTTTCACCAGGACGGACGACGCAGACATCTCCAAGAACGAGATCGTCCACATGAATTTCAAGCTCCTGCCCGTCACGGATAACCCGCGCACTAGGCGGCTGCAGGTCAATCAGTTGCCGGATGGCGTCGCTGGCCTTGCCTTTGGCCTTTTCTTCCATGTAACGACCAAGTAGGACGAAGGTCACGATCCCCGCCGCCGCTTCAAAATAGAGATGGTGACGTCCTGCCAGAAGAGCAGGAACGCTATAGACGTAGGCGGCGCCGGAACCGAGAGCGATGAGGGTATCCATATTTGCTTGGCGCTGGGCTGCAAGTTTCAACGCCTTTGAAAAGAAAGGCTTGCCGGACCAGAACAGCACTGGCGTCGTCAAGACCAACTCAGCCAGCTTCCATTTAAAGGATTGCGGCATTGCCATGCCAATGGCCATGACAGGCAACGCCAATGCTCCCGCCCAAAGGAAACGGTTGCGAGCCTTGCGGAGACGCTCCTTCTCTCGCTCGACAACAAGACGCCGTTGCGACAACGTATCCATCGGCCGCGCCGTATAACCAAGGCTGGCGATCTTATCATAAATGGCTTCTCGTTCGAGCCAGGTTTCAAAAACAGCCGTTTCAGAGGCAAAATTCACCGTCGCCTGATGGATCATCGGGTCTCGATTGGCTGCCAACTCAATGAGCAAGGCACAGGATGCGCAAGTCATCCCCTCAACGGCCACCTGAAACTCCTGGGTCGGCCCTTCCGGTTCCTTGATTTTCCCCGATGGCCCTGTCGAATGTTTTTTGGTACCCAGATTGCCGAGAATATTGTCGAGAAAAATCAAAAGGTTCTTATGCGGAAAAGCCTTTGAATCAAAACGGATGACAAGAGAGCCGATTGCCGGAACGGCGCGAGCTTCTTTGATTTCCGGCTTCTTGCGTAGAAGAATTTCCAAAATATAAGCCCGTTCCGGATCTCCATGGATTACCGGAGAGTAGACTCTAACCCGCCGCCGAATGGCATGCAGAACTTTGAGGTGCTTAGGCGCTGCGCTCATACCCTGTTCCAGGCTTTCATTTGGAGGATTTCTTACGATGACGCGTGAGCAAAAAGACGAGATAAAAAACCGTAAGCCAGTGGTATCGGTGAGCCCATGGGGCGCGTAGCCATTGATTGGTCATGCGTTCCCAGTGAACTTTGATTAGATAAAAAACAACCAAATCGTTGAGAAACGAGATGGTCCAATCGCTGACATCGACGGGAAGCTTCGATTTTCCGGTAACCTTATAGGTTACCACCTCCGTATAAGCCCGCCCATAAGCCTTAGCCATTTCCACCTTGTCGTTGACCCACCGCACCGGCTTCAACTTTCTAAACCAGTCACCGGCATCATAAAGCGTTCTTTGCTTACCGACCTTCCGAGTATCGGGTTCCGGACCAACGCCAACCCCCCGTTCCGCTAGTCTATCAATCAATATACCGAGAGTTTTGGCAACGGAGGCTAGATCGGTTATGCCCTCGGTGTAACGGATCGAAAGTTTGCGGGATCCTCTGTAAACGACCACGCGGTAAACGCCCTCACGGCCCAGGAGACCCTTCTCCAGAACTTCGGCAACCGCCTCGCGGCAAAGGCTTGCCGGCAGTTGAAAACGGACATGACCCGGTGTCCGGTGACGAACGACCAGGGCCTCCTTCAAGGCTTTCGCCGTATCCGTTTTTTTCTTTTTTCGGCTAATCACCCCTGAAATCCTCTTAAGCCTTCTCTGCTCCGTTAGCGGATTCTTCGTCCTCTTTGGCCTCTTCAATAATATCGGCCAGATTTTCTTTCTGATTCAGCATGAAATCCCGGCCCATGTCCGAGGTTTTGGCAACGGTAGCCACGATTTCCTTGCGGTATTTATAGCCGAGGAATCCGACGGCGACACCGGCCCCAAACGCGACAATCGGATTGCCGAAAATACTACGCAGGATGCCTGTGGGAACGCTCATCTCATGTTCTCCTTTTTGTTGTTGGCTCTAGGCCGTATTAGGTGTTTCGACCAAGGAGTTTGACTCCGTTTCGGAATCCTCACAAGGCTCAACATCATTAATCATCTGATAAATTCCCTGACAACTATCGCAGCAAAAATGCAGAGTTTTGTCTTTCAGTTTCAAGGGATAAGGACGGTTGCCGATTTCAAGTCCGCAGAGGTCACAGGGGTCGGATGGATTGGTCACGACATCGCCTTTCTTACCATTTTGATGAACACACCTTCCTTAGCCTCGCCCAGAACCTTTCCGGCGACAACGCCATCGGCATTAACGAAGAACGTCGTTGGCAGCCCGATCACCCCATAGGCTGCGGCTACCTTCGAATCTTCATCAAGCAAAGTGGGATAGGTAATTCCAAGACCAGTGACGAAGTCATAGGCTGTCTGCCTGTCCTGACCGACATTGACCGCCAAAATAACCAGCCCGCCATCTTTCAGTTCGTTGTATATCGGCTCGATATCGGTCATTTCTTCCTTGCAGAAGGCGCACCAGTCGGACCAGAAGCGGACAACCACAGCCTTCCCTCTAAGATCCGACAGACTGACAGGCGCCCCATTCAGGTTGGGCAAGGTAAAGTCCGGCGCAGGCTTTCCCTCAGCAATCTTCGATGACTGCGAATCGCCACAAGCACCTAAGTATAACAGCGGCACAACAACCGCAACGATGGAGAAAAGTCGTCTCACCACACCAACTACCAGATCAAATGTTCACCCGTTGCGATGCTTTCATAAGAACTGCTCTGAGCGCACCCGTCAGACTCGTGCCAGCCCCAATTCTCTGGGCGACGGCAGGGAGAATAATCATTGACGCCATGACAAGACCGGCGCCGATAAGAACGGGAGCAATACCCGGCTCATCGTCCGGGGTAATGGATTGTTTCTGTTCCATATTTAGGAATCCTTTGTTTGAGGTTATTGCGCTCCATGGCGGAGCCGCACAAAAATCACTCATCAAACAAAGGGAGGAGCTCGCGGACTCGCATTGTCTCTAAACAGAGATTCAGGACTGGTATTCGTTGTGACGGGAATAGGCTCTAGAGAGCGGCTTGTTGGAACAAACAATCCATCCGCTAAGCTGATCGCCTTCAAACCATGCGCGACACTTTTCGCCAGACACCAGGGACAGCTTTGATTGCCAGACTGTTGGTCTTGGCCATCCTGACTTTGCCCGGCATTGTCGGCAAGCTGGCCATAGTAGCATGTGTAAAGCAAATCGGCGCTGAGCGACGCTTCTTCGTCTTGAACGGAAGCGGCGGCAAAAGCCATGCTGGCGGTTACAAACGGTTGTAGGAGTAGAGACAGCAGCGCCACAAGCGCAACACGTTTGCGCCAGTCTTTGCGATCCTTCAATCCCCACCGAGAGTTCATCATCCTGATTACTTAACCACCTTCAATGTATCATCAGGTTCGGGCAAATGTTTTCGCCGTGGATCCTGAACATACAGGGTTTGATGCCAATAGGTAAGGCCCAACAGTCCAACGCCTGCCAGAATATGCCACTTCCGAGCGGTTCTTCCTTTCAGCATTCCGGTCAATACCAGCCCTCCGAGGGCTCCAACCATCCCCCATTTGGCGACTTCGCGTTTATTACGCAGTTTTTCTTTTGCTCCAGACATGGCGGCAGTATGTACTGCCTAAGACTGTAGAAACTTAACCCGCATCAAATACAGGATTATTTCTGAAGATATCTATTCCCGAAACCGTCGGTCACAGTGGGGGCATACCAACCCCTCGCCCTCTTGGACAATCAGATGAACCCTTACCTCATCCACCTCAAAACAACGGGGACAAAATGGATCACCGGCAATACTTCCTTTTTTCCCTTTTTCAAAATACAGGCATCCATCCCGAAGAAGGTTCTGTCGGGCCTTTAGCTTGGCCTCTAGCTCCAATATCTTTTCATCTCGCTCAACAAGGGCGTTCTTGAGGTCGGCAATCACGATCTTTGCATCGGCCACGTGGTTGCGCAATTCGGCAACCATCTCCCTGGCCTCGCCGCTTTGTGAGACCTCTTTGAAATTCATCAGGTTTTTCGTGACATCCGTCGCCAGCTTCAATGCGGCGACTCCAGCCGTAATTTCCTTGAGCATCTTTTGCTCCCGGTTTGTCTGGCTATTATCTGGGGGCGATTTTTCGACAGACCAAGCTCAAAATGCCAGCAACAATCAACCTTGCACGGAACAACCCCGCCCTTCATCATACTAATCTCGCGTAGTGATTCGGGATTTTTGCGGCATGAAGACAATTGCTCTCCTGGCTCAAAAAGGAGGAACGGGAAAAACCACTCTCGCGGTTCATCTGGCCGTTTGGGCGACCCAAACCGGGAAGCGCGTACGCTTACTGGACTTAGATCCGCAAGCCAGCGCGGCAACCTGGAAAATGCGTCGGGACGAGTCATTCCCGGAAATCCTTCCCATCTTGGCGAAGGGACTTCCCCAAGCATCCATTAAAGCTGAAAACGAGGGGATCGACGTTCTATTCATCGACACCGCCCCCCATGCCGGAGCTGAAGGAAAAATCGCCTCATCAACGGCCGATCTGACCCTTATTCCAACCCGACCAGCGATATTTGACCTCGACGCCATCGGCGCATCGGTGGAGATTGTCAAATCGATAGCCGCAAACGCCTCCATCGTGCTCAACGCCTGTCCTCCGCCTGCACGTTTTGGCGAGGCGGCCATCGTTCGCGAGGCGCGCGAAGCTCTTAAAGGATATGGCCTGCCGGTCTGTCCCATCGCCATCTCCCAGCGCGCCGCCATGGGCCACGCGCTGATTGGCGGACAAGCTGTCACGGAGTTTGAAGGCCAGGGCAAAGCCGCCATTGAAATCAAAAAGCTCTGGCAGTGGATTGAAAAGGAGATGGCCTGATGGTGAAACGCTCCAAACTGACGCTTACATCAACACCAAGCCAAGAGGGTACGACGGAAAATCAGTCTCCCGGCACAGCGAAAAGCGAGCGTAAAGAAAGCTCGGTTTCTTCCCGCACAACCCCAACCGCAAAATCGAAACCAACCTTTCTAAATATTGCCTTGCTGGCGTTATTAGCCGCCGGAACAGTATTGCTGATTAAGAAGCGTTGGTAGAGCGCGCTCACATGGTTTTTGCAAGAAAATCTCGGAAAACCCCGACATCGGACTCGCCGAGAATTTTCCCTTGCAACACACCGTTACGGTCAAAGAAAAAAGTCGTCGGAAGGCCAATTACACCATACTTTCCGGCTGTTTCTGAGTTTTCATCCATTACTGCACCGTAAGACGTCCCCAGACTATTGATAAACTTCTCAACCGTTTCTTTATCCTGACCGACGTTAACGGCAAGGATGACAAGCCCGTCATCCTTTTTTTCCTGATAGACCGCTTCCAGGTCGGTCATCTCCTGACGACAGAACGCACACCAGTCAGCCCAGAAGCGAACCGCAACCGCTTTCCCCTTAAAATCTTGAGGAAAATTGATCATTCGCCCATCGAGATGCTCTGCCTGAAAGGCCACGGCCGGATCGCCGTTCTTAAGCCGTCCGCTTTCCGATTCTCCACATGCAGACAACAACACGGCGGCGAGCAAAACTATTAGAATCTGTTTCATATCCAGATACTCACTTCTCAAACATAATGAGATTTGAAAACACAATGGAAAGGGTCGCGACCGTCAGGAACAATGCAAAGCCAGCAACGGAAACAATGGCAAACCGTCTCCCAACCAACGGAATGACTTCACTCAGGCTTTGCTTTTGTCGGAAAGGCAGCAAGCCCCCCACCCCCAGCCCCAAAAGAGCCGCTGAAAACAACGGTATATAGAGCGGATAACCGATGTAATTATATCCGCCTTGGATAACATCGAACGGGCAATGGTGATGGGGGTGCTCGTAGATGTAAATTGAGATAAACGAAATCACGCCTTGAATGGCGGCGACGAAGCCAATCCCGCTCATGGCGGCAAAGACGATACCCCCTTTTCCGGTCAGGATGAAAAAAACTCCGGCCAGCAGCGTCAGGGTCATCACGCTATAGAAAATAATCATTGAGGTTGAAAGGGGCAGCGAACCCATTTCAGAAGCAACCGTATTGGCGTCCGACCCGAAGATACTCCCGCAGCAGGAGGTGATGATATCCGCCTCCAACCCAAGAAAATAAGCAAGCTGAAGGCCGAATTCCGTCGCCATTAGCGGGGCGAGAACAAGCAGAAGAAGATACTTCGGCTTGATCAGGGGATAGTCATATCCCTTGTTGTCGACATAATTGAGAATCAGCCAGATGCCTGCCAGAAAGAAGTTGATCAGTTTGAGGGTCAGGGCGGGAAACCCAAACTCATTGGCATTGAGTGTGCCGACGGCGCACATGGCGCCGACAAACTGCGACGCCATGCGGTCTGCGTTGAAAACAAAAAGCAGCAAAGACACCAGTTCAATGGTGCAGGCAAAGCCCATAAGGGTCGAAATCAAATAGGTTTGACGCTCCAGTTTGACCTGTAACTCGCTTCCGCTTCCAATATTCCAGCGCCGCAACACCTGTACGCCAAAGCCTGATGCGGCAAGCACCATGATGGTGACAACCAACGAGCCCAGCAGAAGCGCAATAATGGCCGGTTGAAAAATCATGCTTGGTGTCCGTCGACTAAAGCCCCATCCCGCATGCTGACAACGCGATCAACCACTTGGGCGTCACAGACGACCGGATCATGACTGGTCATCAGCACGGTCCGCCCTTCCTGTTTCACGCCATGAATGATTTCCAGAAATTCTTCAGAAAGTGCGCTATCGAGGTTGGCCGTTGGTTCATCGGCAATGACAATTTCAGGATCGTTGACCAGGGCGCGTGCAATTGCGACTCGCTGGGCCTCACCTCCCGACAGCCATTCCACGCGAGCGCCGGATTTATGGGCAATTTTCAACCGACCCAATAGAGCGGCAGCCTGGTCCCTCACCTCTTTATGGTCGCGTCCCGTCGGCAAAGCCGGCACCATGACATTGTCCAGAACCGAGAGCCCCTTGATCAGATTGAATTGCTGGAAAACGAAACCAAAGGTTTTGCGGCGAATTTCCGTCAGAAAACGCTCCGGCAAAGACGAAAGGTCTCGGTCCTGAAGGCGAACTCTGCCAGACGTCGGTCTCGAGAGGCCGCCAATCATGGTCAACAATGTTGTTTTGCCCGAACCACTTGGCCCCTTTAGAACCGAGATTTTTCCACCTTCGAGCGTCAGGTCCACCCCTTTTATGGCCTGGAACTCGTTGACCTTACCCTGATTGAATATCTTGTGAACATTATCGAGATAAATCATAGGCCTAGCTCCTCATCACCGCATCGGGGTCAATGATTGCCGCTCGCCAAATCGGAACAATCGTCGCAACTGTGTAGGGAAACACCGTAAAGAAGAACAACGTTACCACTTGGAAGCCGTCGATGAAGGGTGTCGGGCTGAAGTCCGGATAGAGAACCGCCCACCCCTTCAGAACGGTTTCAAACAACCCGGCCGACATATGGAAAACATGAAGGTAGGCCAGCAAATAACCGAGCAGAAACGCGAACATTGAAACCAGCCCGCCTTCCCAGAATTTCATGCGGATAACATCGGATGTTTCCCACCCAACGGCTTTGAGGATTCCAATTTCCCGTTTTTCTTCGGCACTCAATCCTGAGGCCTTTTCCCATGCGAAGATAGAGAAAGCCAAAACCGATCCGGCCAACAACACCAGCATCATCCCTTCGCGCCAGTCGAACAATGAATCGTAGGTGCGCAGAATTTCTTCGCGAAGGATGGGGCGGGTATCGGGAAGCGCCGTTGCGATTTTCTGCGCAACGGTTCGCACTTCGCGTTGATTGCGCACGGTCATCACGATGTCGGTAAACAGCCCATCAGGAATGCCAAAGAACGACCGATAGTCTTCTTCGGAAACCAGCATCAAATCGGCAGAAACCAACTCTGAATCGCTCGCCAGAACCTCTGCAATTGAGAACGAAAACAGGGTCCCATCGTATCCTCGGAAAGCTAGAACATCACCAATTCCGGCACCACGGGCCCGGGCAATTCCCTCACCGACAACAATGTTTTTGGGTGCAATGGTGCGATCATCCGGCACCATAACGGTATAGTTCGCAGAAACCGTCGGATCAAAGTAATATCCCCATAAACGAGGGGTAACGTTACGGGCACCACGAACACCTTTCAGCTTTTCAGCATAATCCTGAGAAATCAGATCGTGACGCCCCGCGACCATCCGCTGAACGATCACTTCCGGCGACCCGGCGAGAACAACCTGGGCCTCGCGCTTGACCGAATGGCTGAACAGCATCACCGAGGCAAGAAGGAAGATAATGGCGGTATAGACCACCAAAAGCCCTAGATTGCGCCCTTTACGCCGTAAAAGCGAAGCTATGGTGAAGTCGATAATGCTTCGTTGTTTTTCTAGCCAACTATTCATAGCCCCTCACAACATTTGGCGGCGAAACAAGCGAACCGGATGGGAAATGATCAAGCGACATCGGGTGATCCTGAAAAGGCGTGTGAAGATCGGCCTGGCTGAGATGACGGGTATAGCGGGCTTCGGTAAACAGGCAGAGATCGGTCAACCCAAGTTCACCGACCAGTTTCTGTTTCCGAAGGAGAGTCTCATGCATATTTTCCCGCCCCTGCCGTGCGTCGGCAAAGGATGCGGCAAAGGCCAATCCGCCCACCGCCAGCAAGGTAAGCATTGTCGTTGAGTATCGGACCATATTCCGTTTATTCCCCGCGCTTATCCAGAGCGATAAGCATGTCCCAGGAAACGTCGTCAAATTTCACGATCCGCTCCCCCTTATGGTCTTTCATAAATTCATCGGCATCCGCTTGATTGGCCAGGGGGACAAGCTCATGCCCCATAGGTCCGTAAACATCCGAACCCACGACGTACAAGGCGGAACGGGCGTCAACGCGCTCGACACCGTAATAATCGGTAACCACAATCGCCGCCATGTCCTCGGCTTTATGCCCCGGAGCATATTTGTTCAGCTTGAGCAGATACTTGAACATGTCTTTTGCGCCATCGAAATGGTGCGCATGCCCGTCGTTATAAAGAACCGTGGCGACCCATTCCGGATACTTGGCGACAAACATGCCGCACACGGGACAGGTGTCGCCCGGTTTGGGGGGAGGAACAATAGTTTCACCCATCGCCGGGAAAACCAGCAGCATAGACAAGGCCACAAGAGCCACACGCATAACAGTCATATTTTTCTTCCGTAAATAGGGTGGAAGCGCCGAAAAACCGGCGCTTCCAATACTCTTTTTTATATCTTCCCTTTACGGCGTTTCTCCGCCCGCCGTTTACGGATCATGATGGTATCTTCCGCCGTGTCCACATATGCGGCCAAAAGGGCATTATCAAAGTCGACAGGTTCTCCGGTCGACCCTGCCGCCATTTTCGCTTTTGCTGCGTCGGCAAACGCCCACTTTCTGCGTCGCGTCATAGTACCCATCTTGGTGCTGTCGATAACGTATTGAAGGTTTTTGACCTCGACCAGCGGCGGCATTTCCAGGTCGGAACCGGCATCGGCCGCATAAATCGCCTTGGGAACACGGTCCAGGTTGAGCGCTAGGCTCAAAGAAGCACAATGGATGGAACAGGTCGGATCGACCGAGTCGTCTTCGTAATGGACCAGATGACGTGTTTTGCGCCATTTTTCATGGCCGCGCCCCATTCCGCAATAGGGACAACGGGGAAACTTCTTCAACTCATCCTCCAAAGGATTGGCATCCTTCATCGACGGCATGAATTGCAAGGGAGTCCCGGCCGTATTTTTTACGGCGCCCTGCTTATTCACCCATTCCCAAGGCATCGTCTTGGCTCCGGCGAACGCCTGTCGTTCAAGCATTGCTCCAGAAACCAGCCCACCGACAACCATCGTTTTGAAAAAATCTCTTCTTTTCATAACTTTATTCCTACCTATACACACCAAAAATACATCCCAGACACCCAGAAAGGGACGTCCTTTCCGGCCAGTTTCAAAATAATTTTGTCTAGGATTCGATTATTTGCCGTCAGGCAGCTTGTGGAGGCCCACGTGTAAGGAGAAAGAAGCCAAGCCAAACAGCGTTTAAGGTTTGGTGGGGAGGCTTCTCGCCAGAAAAAACCATCCGCACAGGAGCTGAGACCGATAAGCCTTCAGTCGCAAGATACGCAAAGGCATGAACTTGGCAAATGGGACAGAAAAAGGCTTGTACAGATTGACGATTATTATCATCTTTAGGAAGCGGGATTGGGGTGCCATACATAGAGCAAACCAGCCCTAAGTCTTTTAAAAGGGCCTCTTCAGCAGTCTGGCTATCCGCCTGCGCCAGCGGCACAAATACCTGAACTAAAAGGGCGAAAACGCCAAGCCATGCGGCTCGCCATCTCCACTTCAATCGCCCTTTAGTCATGCTTCCCACCAACAATCCCTCACCAAAGGAAACAGATAAAATACGAGTCGCATCTTATATCAGCATTTAAAAAATTAAAGCTGAAACAGCAGACCGTAATTGACCCCCGTCATCTATCGGGTAACAGAACTGAAAAGCCCCTAGTTTCTTAGGCGTGGTGAACTATTTTACCTTCAATCCTGCATTCACCAAAGAGAGGTCTATATGCCAAAGAGCCCGACACAACCGAACGACCGCATCCACTTGAAGTTCCGCAAAACCGGCGGCCCCTACGCTCGCGCGGTAGAGGTGGCGAATTTCATGGGGATCGATATCGAAGAGTATCTCCTTCTCTGTATTGAAGAAGGTCACAAGGTTTATAAGGACCGAATGCAACAGGACTTGGAGATCCCAACGATCTTTCGCAATAAGCAAACCAAATAAGCGCTATTTCACCTCTCTCAAGTGAGAATCCCTCGCTGGTTTCTGTCCTGCCTGCGAAGCCTTACCCAATCGTTCTTCAAATTCTCTATCGGGAAAAACTCCGCCAAAGACACCGGCATTGAGGCGCTGCTCCAGAACCTCGAACCGAACGCCCTCGCCCGCCATTTGAGCCTGAACGTGATATTGCATCTCCTTACACATATCATTCATGCAGCCAAGGATGCGTCGTGAGGCTGTCTTGCAAATGGCATAGGCGGCCACACTCTCCTGATTAAAGGGCCTCCCTGTAATTTCGGACAACCTCGCCTCAAACAACCAAACGATCTCATCCAGGGTTTCACGCCGATCAAACGGATGAACCAGCGAATAGAGCGTTTCTGAGTTTGTGAACAACAGGGCATCCAATGGGGCATCGAGGTGTACGTCACGCAAATACCAGCTATCCAGCCAATCAGCCTCTCCTGCATCAGGGGCAGGCATTGGCTTAACCTTGAACTCTTTGCAAAATTTCGCTGTGCAATGGAGATGTATCAATTTTGAGAACTTTCTGGTTCTGGGTTCCCCAAACTTGCACTTTCCTGTGCGGCCGATCAAGCGATCCACCTTGCCAGAGCTTGCCAAAACTGGTTAATAGCTGCTTACCTCACGCTTACCCGGCCTGTTTCTCACTCCCCTGCTCTAGAACCACAAAGCCCGCTAGAGTGTTGATCTAGCGGGCTTTTATATTGGTTGCGGGGACCCGCAACCAACTTTATTTGCTTTTTGCCGCTCATGAGCTCTTTCCGCCGGAAACCCGCATAAAACATGCATATTCAGCGCGTTGAGCGCTTAATCACCCTCATCCTCTTCCTCGAACTCGGTGTTGAGAGATATGCTATGGACGCTGCCGGAGCGGTAGCGGAGACGGGTTCCGCCGATGGATACGGTCTGCACCTTTTCTGATTGGGCAAGGGTAACAAGCAGAGCCATGTGCTCCACCGGAACGAACACATAAGCAAAAATCGTGTCCTCGTATGCCGAGAGCGATCCGATCGATTTTGGCGGCTCGGACCATCGCTCTTCTGCCATATCCTCTCGCGCACTTAAGGTAAGTTCCGCCTTCCCGTATTTAGAATCTGCTGGCTCGGCAAGCTCACCGGAAAACACCGCAGTCACGAGATCGCTATAAGGACCGTAGTCGAACCGGCTTTTGGGATCACTGACACGGAAACCGTAGTAGCAACCCCAATCGGTGCACAAGGTAATGAACGGGCTCGTCTTTCGGTTTCCGCTTCCGTCGCCTGCGCCTTTTTGCTGGCGCTTGTTTCTCAGATTATTCTTTGCTTGTCGTCATTCGTCTCACCGCTCGAGGGATCGAAGCCGAATGGCCGAAACCCTCGAATTGGGGTTCGGTTCACGAGAGCCCGGTCCGCCCCCTCGTTTGGGCGGATGCGCCATAAAGACTTATTGAATTTCGCGCGGGCTCATAGTTGTGGAAAAATAGCATATATTTACCAAATAGCGTTTCGATTTGAGACAACCCCTCTACTCTAGGTAATCAATGTATCCTTACCCGACCAAAGACCTCGATCCGAACCTCGCCTTCGCCATTATGGGAGAAATGGCGAAGATGACGACAGAACAGGTTCCGGAACTGAAACCTGATTTGCCGAGCTTCACGAGTTGCAATTTCAAAATCGGTGTCAATGATTACATCTGCGTTGCAACAATCGAGTTTAAGGAAAGCGGAGTACCAGCGGGCGGCACTATGGATGCCGCCGATTTCTCGAAGCTGAAGGCAACCATAGGAAACAGCCGCCGATTTTCAGAGTTGAAAGCAATAGCTGAACTCGCGGACTCTTTCGCCTGGAACAAACTCGTCATCGCGGTCGATGTCGAAAACGAAGCTATCGATTGGCACTTGGTTGCCGAAGACCTTGTGAGTTGGGCAAATATCGTGCCGTTGCCACGGGCTCAGCAGATCAATGAGAAACGTGTACGGATGGCTCTCCCTCCCCCTCCACAATACTCGCTTGCGAGTATGCAGTCTGCAATGTGGGTGCTCGAATGCGAAGAAAGCTGCAAGCAAGGTACGGCTTTTGATCTCGTCGGCTATGGAACCATCACAAACGCCCACGTTGTCGAAAACACGACTGCGCTCAAAGCGTTTAGAGCGGACAAGCCGACGGAGAAATACTCCGTCACTGTCGAAAAGCAGAATCAGGCACTTGATCTGGCTGTCATAAAGATCGAAGGGGGACGCGCACCTTCCCCACTGCACAATGCCAATACTGAAACCATGCAAATGGACCACGTTGCCGTTTGTGGTTTCCCGAATTTCAGGCTCGGTGACTCGGGCATCCTCAGTCCCGGCATCATCGTCGGAACTCGAATGAAATCTGGCGTTCAACGCTTATTGACCAATGCCGGTATCGTTGCTGGCATGAGCGGAGGGCCTGCAATCGGTGCAGACAATCAGGTGATTGGTATCTGCGTGACGGGTTCGGATAATTATCAGACTACGCGTGATACCGAGGATCAGTCCATCATCCCTGTCGAGGCCCTGGACCTGCTGGGATGACTATCACAGAAGAAAACAGGACTTTACAAAAGTCTTATTTGACGCAGCCTAACTTAGTAAATTTTATATTTTGTAAAGCATCTTTTGCCTTAACTTTACAAATATACTATTTTAAACAGTATGACTGAGCAAAATAAGACAAAGCTAAAGCGGCTAGAGCAAGAGGTGCCGGAAGGGCTGCTGGTAACGGCAAGCTGGCTTACCAAGCAGGGCTATTCCAGCTCTCTACGCTCCCAATATCTCAAGAGTGGCTGGCTCGAACAACCGGCACGGGGCGTATTTCGACGGCCTTATGGCGCATTGGGCGCGCCCCTGAAATGGGAGCAGGTCGTCATATCGCTCCAGACCCTTCTTGCCTTCCCGGTCATCGTCGGTGGACGGACGGCCCTTGAGCTACAAGGCTACGCTCATTTCCTCTCGCGGGAAATACGCGAAGTCCATCTCTATGGTGAGACGCCTCTTCCGGGCTGGATGAGCAAACTGCCATTGGATCAAAAACTCACCTTCCATAAGGGCACGAGGCTATTTCGCAATCAGCCGATAACACGGGGCCTGACGAGCTTAAGCTGGAACGTCAAAAACGAACGGACACTCCAGACCGATCCCCTGCATGGCGGGTTCAATGTTCTACCGTGGGGCCAGTGGGATTGGCCGCTAACAGTCTCGACATTGGAGCGGGCATTCTTCGAACTTCTCGACGAGCTGCCGGACAAAGAGAGTTTTCATATCGCAGACAAGCTGGTAGAGGGACTGGCCTCCTTGAGCCCGAAACGGCTGCAAAAGCTTTTGGTCGATTGCAAAAGTGTCAAAGTGAAACGACTCTTCTTCTTTTTTGCCGACCGACACAAGCACGCTTGGAACAAACACCTTGATCGCAGTGCAGTTGATCTAGGCAAGGGCGATCGCATGCTGGTGCGCGGCGGCAAATTCGATCCGGTCTACCGGATAACAGTGCCGGAGGACCTCGATGCCGTTTAGCGATCAATACCACAAACAAGTCTCACTCCTTGTTCGGGTGCTGCCCTTTGTAGCCCAAGAAGAATGCTTCGCCCTGAAAGGCGGAACAGCCATTAATTTGTTCATCCGGAATTTACCCCGCCTGTCGGTCGATATTGACCTGACCTATTTGCCTGTACAATCGCGGGAAGAATCTCTGGCGGCAATTGACACCGCCATGAAACGAATCGCGGAATCTGCGGGCTCGGGCTCACCGGCAGAAGATATAGCGCCGGGCGCACCGAACGCGGAAGGAACCGTGACGAAACTGCTCGCGCGTGGCGATGGCGTTCAGATAAAGATCGAAGTCACCCCTGTTTTGAGAGGCTGCGTATTCGAACCGGAGACGCGAACCGTCTCCCCAGCCGTTGAAGACAATTTCGGGTTCGCAGAGATGCAGCTTGTATCCTTCGCCGATCTTTACGGCGGAAAAATTGTCGCTGCACTGGACCGGCAGCATCCGCGCGATCTCTTCGATGTTCGCAACCTCCTGCACAATGAAGGCGTAACAGACGATTTGCGGCGCGCCTTCATCGTTTATCTCCTGAGCCATGACCGCCCGATGCATGAAGTCATAGGTCCGACACGCAAAGACATTTCACAGGAATATGAACGAGGTTTCGAAGGCATGACAGAAGAGCCCGTGCCGCTGGAAGAGTTGGTGGCTGCGCGGGAGGCCATCATCACCACCATCATCAGCGGCATGCCGGATGACCATCGCCGCTTCCTGCTTTCGTTTGAACGTGGCGAACCTGAATGGGGCCTCCTCGGTCTTGAGCATGTAGCCGAATTGCCCGCTATCAGGTGGCGTCAGCTCAATCTCGACAAGCTTGAAGCGAGTGCTCGTTCAAAACTTGTTGATAGTCTTGAACAGAAACTTAATAGCTGACTGAACCGCCCCGGGATTGCCGGAGGCTATTTGGTTTAAGTTATGCTGCCATGTCCTGGTGGTCCAGCATGGCGTAGTAGTTTTCCTCGGCTTCGGCGATCGGTGATCATGCCGCTTATTCCAAGGACGGCGCAAACAGGCGGCTCGCGCTCTCACTCAAAAAAGACCCAACGTGCTTTCCCTCTCGTCTTAAAAAGCCGTCTGCGCATGTGCTACAGCAGCAGCTGTCAGGCTTAGTACAAAATGCGCGTCCGCACGTGAATAGTCAGGCACTCCCCCCTCGCTAGGTCCGTGATGGGCCTGATGGGTGTAGTGTCGCAGGACGGCCCAAAGAGCTGCCTCCCGTTCTCCTTTTGTCATTCCCTTCCGGTCAGACGATAGGCGCCTTAGAGGCTCACCGGCCCATTCTTCAATCTTATACCTAAAGTAGCCCAGCTCTTGAATGACGGTTCGACAAGAACCTATACAGCTATGATAATCGCCGTTGCGGTATTGATCCTCGGCACGTTTAAGGCCTGAAGCAATATCTTCCCAGCCCTCGAGCACATCTCCGATTGGAAGGGGCACCTCCAAAAGCAATACATTTCGTGCACCGGCCTCATGCAATTTCTTGATCCATTCAGAACGCGGTTCAACAATGCGCCACTTATCTTGGATTTGATGCTCGCCATTCTTATCGACTCCAGTCCCTATCGCTAATAGCTCAAAGGTCAAATCGCCGGTATCGCGCAGTGTTTCTATTGCAGCAACCTGTCCTGGCTGAATGGTTAGGTGGAGACTAGGCGTCATCGCGGTCCCACAAGTTTTGCTGACAATATCAAAAGGAGCTTCTGGACGTGCGAAGCCGAGACTTTCTTGCCTACCCAAACCGCCCTTTAAAGTGACCCGGGCCCCAGTTATCATAGCCTTTCGCAGAGCATTCTCATCAGCGTGTATGGTGACATAGAGGCTAAAAATTAACTCATAAGCCCCAACCAGTGGCCGCAAGGTCAAACCTTGTATTCTTGTATCTGCTATATTCCGGCTGCCGACTGTAAACCCCATAACAATTTGTGCACCTCTACCTAATTATAATCCAATTTTTGCAGCACTTTCCAAAGCGCTACTGAATAGCCGCTCAAGCGGTATTCACTTCGTCCTCTATGAACCAACCGTGATCAATAACATGCGCTTTCACGGCTTCCGGGTTTTCAGCGTAAACGACAAGCGCCAGACTACGTTCCGCCCGGCTGCATGTAACATAGAGAAGCCGACGGGTTCGATCGATTGAACTATCCTTACCCTCTTCAAGTTTTTTCAGATCAGTAGCAGACAATTCCTTGTCGCCAATATTATTACCTTCGGCGTACCGCTTTGCCTGAACATAAATCTGATCGACGCCAAGAGGGTCCTGGTCAACAACACCATCAACGCCATTGTCACCTGATTGGCCGAGAGCACGTGCGGCATCTTCCGATGTTCCGCCGTAACCCATAGCCAACAAAAGCTGAATGATAAGTTCCTCAAAGAATTGTGGAGATGCTTCTCTAACGCGGTCCAGCAAATCGGCAGCTAATGATGCATTGATATTGCGATGAGCTGCTCGCAGAATTTCGTCAGGCGTCGCATTTGCGTCTTGAATCGGCTCGTCCGGAACCTGCCCACCAGCCGATTGTGTACCTTTGCGGTTTTGGAATTCCTGAAAGGACTCGAATTTCTTGAGGAAGCTATTGTCGAGGCGACCTGGGTTTTGAGCGAGCACCTTCCGCCCTTCATCCGTGGCGATATACGAGCCACGCTTCGTATAACGGACCAGTCCGGCCTGCTTTAGATAACCTTTTGCCCAATGAACACGGTTATCAAAAGTACGCTGCTTCCCACTTGGAAGAAGCTGCTCGCGATCCTCCACCGAAAGCTCATATTCATTGGCGAGTTTATCGATAACTTCTCGCGTACTGACTTCGTTTTCAGCTGCCGCCTTTAAAACTGGCAACATCAAAGTCTGATAGTCGGGTATCACGTCTGTCTCCCCCTAATATTCCCCTTGTGCTTTTACGCCGTCTGCAGCCACACCTATCCCTATTTCATAAGCAGACCATTTATCAGCACTTCCCTCAAGAAATGCATCATAAACCCGCTTGCTATTAACACAACCATTTCGCGGCATTTAAAAGAGGTGGACAACCACCCCTTCTTCGTTCTCTAGGTGTCCAAATCAATAAACATAATTGCTCGTTGTACAGTGTTTTTCAGTTACCGGCCTAATGATACAGATGGCATTTTTGCCATTTGACGAGATGTCTTGTGCAATTGCCCTGACTTGGCCGAGAGATTCAGTTCAGAACTCGTTTTTCTATAGCTGTAGTCCCTTGTGCTGTTTTTCCCCTGGGCCTTGCCCCATCCCCCAGCCAAACTGTTTTTGAGCTCTTTCTTCGTAGCAGGATTCCCCGACAGCTCTTCAAGCTTCTTCTGGGACCTGACGGACTTTTCGACGCTTTCCCGGTCCACATACAGCTTGCACTCATCACGGGACCGGCTGGCAGCAACGTAAATCTCATTTCGCTTGAGCTTATCATCGGCCACGATAAATGCCGCATCCACCGTCGCTCTGCCAACTGCCGCCGATCTACTTGAGATGGATATCCTGAGCCTTTTGCGGACCAACAGCCACTTGTCAGGCCAACCACTCCTCCGCAAAGGAGACACCCTTATTGTCTGGCGGGGCATTCTTCCTTTGGAGGGCAACCCATGAGCACCAAACTTCCTGCCCAGGCAGAACGCATTCCCCTCTTGCCGGTCTGGCTCAACATAGGCTTCGCTGCATCGATAGCCTGCGTCATTTCACTTTGGATTGCTTTCCACCTGTTGCCGGTAACAGGCTGGTTCGAGGACCACAGTTTCGTCGCGTCCCCCGATTGGCTTTGGTCTTTCGTGCGACAGGCCTTTGAACGCACTCTGGATTCGTATCGGCCTCTCGACCACTTAGGCAGTCCACATAAAAGCGTCCTCACCTTCTATGGGTTTCTCAACGAGTACGATCTCCGAACGCTGCTTCTCTGGCGGACGGGCATTGTCCTCGGAACAACACTTGTGGCCGCTTTGTTAGCTGCTCTCTATGCCAAGGCCTGCCTTGAGCCGGTCAGTCTGCTCAAGCACATCAAAGGCCGACAGTTGTTCCGTGGAAGGAAAGCTGTCTCCGAAGCGGGTAAGCGGTATCGGAAGGATGTTCGCAAGTCCGGCAAAGGCATTGAGTTAGCCCCTGGCATCACGATCAGCGACGAGACTGAGACCCGCCATACTCTGCTTTCCGGGGCAACGGGCAGCGGCAAATCCCAGATCATGCGGTACTGGATTGATCAGACCATCATTCAAGGAAGTAAACTGGTCCTGCACGATACCAAGGGAGACATCACCTCTTCCCTCCCTGACGATAATTTTATTCTCCTTGCCCCTCACGACGAGCGATCCTGGGGATGGGATATTGCTAAAGATTGCCAAGGTATCGCAGCCGCTCGGGAGCTAGCTTCAAGGCTCATCCCTGAAGGCAAAGAGGCCATGTGGTCCAATGGTTCACGGGAGATCCTGACCGGGATCATCCGAAGCCTACAAGGACTCTATGGGAACACCTGGTCTTGGTCGGATCTCCGCGATGTCGCCTTCTCCAATGCCCTTGAGCTCCAAGAGCTTCTGCAAAATGCCCATCCGGAGGGAGCTAAATACATAGAGTTCAATGAAGAGACCGGTCTTGCCAGCAAAACAACCTTTAGCTTTCTGGTTTCCATGTGGTCCGCCGTCGGCATGATCGTCTGCCCCTTAGCTGATGCTTGGAGCGAGACACCAATAGATATGAAGATATCTCAGACTACTGACAAACCCCGTCTTTTTTGGCGGGGTTTTGTTTTTTGGGAACCGTTTATGTTTAAGCGGTCATATGGAAGTAGGCTGGGGTTTGGCTTTTCCCGTCTTTCAAAATGTTCGACAGAG